>FYBJ01000002.1_pt1 | contig 37694 bp, 45 predicted proteins | sample 1134611 | NCBI WGS metagenome assembly FYBJ01 (sample SAMEA104116008, study PRJEB20421) | marine metagenome | isolation source: marine
CGTCTCCCATTTAGTGTATATAGCGCCATCATACCATTTTGGTAATGGTTTTTGACCTGTATCATTATTCTTCCCACTCATATCCGTCATCAATTAGCTTTTCAATTAGTTCTTGTCTTTTGTCATTGTAATACTCTTCGTACACATTTTGTACAACTTCTTCAAAACTGTAGTTTTCATCTTCAAGTTCTTGAAAGTAAATAGTTAAACCATCTGTCATAGCGTCAGGCATTTTTTCAAGCCAGTCGCTTTCGTAATAGTATATATCTTCATTGATTGACACCCTTGCCTCATCATCTGTTGCCACCCACACCTCATAACCATCAGATGTTGTCTCTGTGAAAAACATCATGTCAGGATTTTTAGCCCAACCATCTGTAATTTCAAAGTCAAAATGGTCTTTAGTACGCTCAAGCATAATAGCAAAGCTAGTATCTTCAGCTACAGTAACATTGTCTTCTGCAAGCAATTGCCGCACAAGCTCTTCGTCTAGTTTTAATTTATTATCTGTCATTGTTGTTCCATTTAAAATAGTTTTTTAGTATGTACTTTAGAATATAGTTTAGTCTAGATTCTTCATTATATATCATCATACGTCGCCGGCTTTTGCACTGATAAAACTCACCGTTATGCATAACCACCTTATAATCAACGTCATACGTCTTGTTTATTTGGTACATTGAGTGGCAGTTTCTGTCAATTCTTACGTAGCCTGTTTTGTAAGAATAAAATCTCACTGGTTTTCTACGTATTTTAAACGGAGCTTCAAAAGCTCTTGTACCATTAGCCTTCTGCCGCGAAGTCGTAATCTCGTTGATACCCAAGTATTTCATCAACGTAAGTGTGTTTTCCATAATCTTTTTCTATTAATGTTGCTATATAATTCCACGCATCAAATTCTCTTAGTTGAGAATCCAATGTAGCTTGTAATTGCTCTTCGTCAAATATACTTGACACCTTGCCTTCTAGTTGAAGTCTGGTTTGAGCCATTTCGATAGATAACTGATGCATATTTGCAAAAGCTTTATCGTGCGCTTGTAATTTAGTTGTATCAGTCATTGTCATCAAATAAGTGCTCACACCACATTAAGTCATAAGCGTTAAGATTGTGTAAACTTGTATCAGAAAACGAGTGTAGTGTGCGAATATCGCAAATTTTTAACTCACTGATAAACTTAGTTTTGTCTAATTTAATAAATAAACTGCGTACTACGTCAGAATATTTACGGTCATTAGACTCAAGCTTTGCTTTGATCTCTGGTTTAAGCCGTTGTTTAAGTGTTTTAATTTTAGTCATAATCGTATATATTATCCATTAGATAATGAATTTTGTTTGTAATATAGTGGACGTGGCAGGAATCGAACCTGCGTTTGCTACTGGATGTCTCATAGAGATCACAGCTTGCACTAACCATTTCACGCCCTCCAGTAGTTAATAGTGTACTTTCGAACTTTGTTAACTACTTACGCCGCCAAGCTCTGTGCACACTCGCTGATACTTCTTGGCTGACGATTTGAATAGTATTGCCTGTCTTGTGCTCGATGATTGGTACATAGCTGTAAGTTTGAGTGGTTGAACACTCGACACAAGTTTTGTAACCTAAGTCTATTCGCACTGGGTGCACAGTATTTCCGCATCTACAATACATATTTGTTGTTTATTATATTATCCAGTAGTTGTTTCGTTTTGTTTGTAATCACCTATGTTTAGTCTTCTAAATTCAGGTAGTTCCATAGCCATTTTTTCAATAGCTAAATCCATTACATAACTATGTAACTCGTTGAAATCATCACCGTCAACGGGTTGATCTGATATCTGCCATTCGACAGTGTCATACATTATTTCTTTACAGTGATCTGCAACGCCTTGCGCTATAAGATCTAGTTCTTTCGTTTTACTCATGATTTTGCTATTTGTTTTAGTTGTTCGACTGTATATTTACTACCTGTTTCGCGCCACATCTTGTGATGGGTGAACTTCCTAGCTTTTGGAAAACTAGATTTTTGACCGTGTTTTATTGAAAACCACTCTTTGTCAGTTAGTCCACCACATTCACCGTGATGCGCGAACTTGCGTCTATGCTCCGCAGCTCGAATTTGCTTTTGCTCTTCAACATAGTTGAGCAGATCTCTCATATTTTTAACTACCATGGCAGTTCGGTTTTTTCAATGTAAGTTAAACCTTTGTAGTTAAACCAACTTGATTTACCTTCTTGTCCGGCTGGATTAGTAATAAAGCCAAATGTTGGAGGTAGATCGCCGATATTATAGCCTTTGTACTCAACATCGCCAAGTTTAGCTAGATGAGTGTCGTATTTTTTGTAGAATTTAATTGTTTGCATAGTTTGTTATTTATTATATTATCCAAAAGATATTGTAATTTGTTTGTAATTTAATACATCTCACCTACCCATGAAGATAGTTCTGAGTTAAATCTATCGTAGTATTCACGCTCAATAGCTTCAATTTCAGCTTTAGTTATTTTAGCAATAACCTTACGGTTACGAATACTTCTAGCTCTTTGGTATTTGTATAGATCTTTCTTCATATTAATCGCCTTTATATTCACCCATTGAGTTATAAAATTCTTTCGCTGCTTTATTTGTTTGTTCGCGACGAGCTTCATACTTATCTCGATTGTCAATGTACTCATCAATTTGAGTTATCATGTCTTGTTCGAGTTCTGTTGAGAATGATTGAACGTGGTATGGATGTTGGTTAAAAGCTTCACATGAATAACCACTTGCTTTTTTACCATTGTGAGTAGTCCACTCTCTGTAGTTATATTTTATATTTCTATAAGTTTTCATAGTAGTTATTTATTAAAGATGTTAGATATTCGTCATCATTTAGCTCTGACTCGTTTAAGTCATGAGCGTAAATGAATCTGATTAAAGATATTAAATCTCTTTGCATAGTTAGTTATTTTAGAACATTCCAAAGTCAGCGTTTAAATCACCTGTTGCAAATTTAACTATTAAGCCAATAATGCCGAGTGATGCTAAGGTCATATAGCCATAAACAACTAGTTTTAGAATTGTATAGTGATTGAATTTACGCATAATTATTTTATATTATTATCCATTAGTTGTTGTAATTTGTTTGTAAGTTCTTCACGTCTAGCTTTAGACTGTGGAGTGATATTGAAATTAGCTTCAAACTCATTTATTAATTGTAGTTCATTGTATATTTTATCTATAGTCATAGCGAATTAGTTTGAGTATGATTCATCTCTTAATCTTTCTAGTTCAGTTATTTCTTTATACACTTGACGGTATTGAACCCATCTGTCATTGTCTTGAAGAAAATCTAGTTTGTTATATAGTTTTTGTATTTTATTAGTAATAGTCATAATTGTAATTTTAAAAAGTTAGTAGTAGTCACAGTGAGAATCGAACTCACATTAACCATTGTGACTTGTATCTGTTCAACATTATTTATACTCGTGATGTACACATTTCAACGCGCGAGTTAAAATGAAGAAGTCAATTATATGACTTCAACATTTTGTACAACTTTGGGAATTGAAGTTGATGAAGTGTAAGATTTATATTTTTCCCAGCAATTTAGTTTAGTTAAATTGTCTTTCATTAGTTCATATACTTTATCGTGATTGTATTTGAAAGTTTTTCCAGATTTGAAAGTAACTTCGATGATAGAGTTTTGACCGATTAGTGATTTGCGAATGACAAATCTTTTTGATTGAATTGAATTTTGCATAGTTATTATATTTAAGTATTAGTATTTGTTTATTATATTATCCAGTTTGAGTTTAGTTTTGTTTGTAAAGTGTATATTTGTTTAGTATTTAAAAGTTAGTTATATGTATAACACTCAATGTCTATTTGTATTGTTGAATTATTTTATTTACTTCAATTATATTTTCATATTGACTATTGAAAAGTATTTCATTATTACTTGAATTTAGTATTGTAAAGTCATATAACTTATCATTGTGACAATATTGTATTTGAAATTTAGTTTTTACATTGAAGACATTTAACATATTTAGTATTTTTTAGTTACATTATTATTATCCAAATTGACTTGTATTTTGTCTGTAATTTAATTAGTATTATTACTTACTGTATTGTACATGTTGATCAGTTCAGTCGAGGTAAACATAGTTAGATAGTGCATAGTCATATTGTTTAAGTGATTACATATATATTATCCAGATTAGTTAGTAGTTTCTCTGTAAAAAGTCAAAGGGTGGGGCGTAATACACTGGTAATCAAGGGTATATACGTTGAAATCTGGAGAAAAAGGGGGACCCGGCAAATCAAAAATCGTTTTTGTAACAGACTGATAATCAGTACGATAGGGGGTAACACTATACCCCTAAATATCTAACAACTTTTTTTGTGACACTAGCCTTATAAGTAGTATAGTAACGGGCTTATGTCACCCTAAGGTAAAAAAACAGCGAAATCTGTAAGTATATATCTTATAAACGAATTATAAAAATAAGTATATGGCTATTATTTATTCATACCCGTATGTAAACACGGTAAATAACTCAGATACACTAGTAATAAGCGTGTCAGATACTACAGCAGACAACGGGTTTTTGACTAAAAGCCTTACTGCAGACAACCTAGCATCGTATGTGACAGCACGCGTTAACTTAAACGTTATTGCTCAAGACACTACAAGCACAATAGTTAACCTAGATACACAGAATTTAACAATAACAGGTAGTACTAATGAAATAGAAACAAGAGTACCAACAGGCCAAGTGTTACAAATCGGGTTGCCGGACAATGTAACTATAGCAAACAACTTATCAGTAGGGTATTCCAATCTTGTTAACGGTAGTATTACCGTGGGTGGCAGTAATTCTACAAGCCAGATAGCAGGTTATTTAGATTTAGATGAAGTATTTGTTGGTGATACACTAGAGGTAGATGGTGACACTACATTAAACAACGATCTTGATGTAGGTGGTAATGCGCAAATCGATGGATTGTTAGACATGACATTAAGTAGAATTAATAATGTTGCAAATCCTGTGTCTGCGCAAGATGCCGCAACTAAATCTTACGTTGATACTATAGTTTCTGGAGGTTTAGCTTTTAAAGGTTCATTTAGAGCTGACACTGGCGAAATACTTTCAGGCGCAAACACTGGATCTTATTTATACAATTGCCCAGGTGGCGCAGGCACAAGAGTATCTGTGCTTACCGGTGATTACTACATTGTAGCAAACACTGGTGGTAACTTTTATTGCTCAGGTGATTTACTTAACGTTGGTGATAGTATTATAGCTGTTGCAGATGCTCCAGCTGATAGTTCAACAGTAACTGATTGGGCGACATTAGAAAGTGATAACATTGAAGGTACGGGAATTGCAAACACAGTACCACTTTGGACTGACAGTCAGGTTCTTGGTGATAGCATGTTATCACAAGATGCTGGAGCTACAAAAGTTACTATATCTGGAGCATTAGATGTAGGTTCAAATTTAGAAGTTAACAATAGGTTAACAGTATCTGACAACGAAGGTGAAGGTAGTATTATAGACAGTGAGCTTAGCATGAGCACCCAGAAGATTATAAATTTAGATAATCCTTCAAATCCACAAGACGCTGCTACAAAATCCTATGTTGATGCTGTTGATTTAGATTTTACTGGTAACTCAGGAACTGGTAACGTACAACAAGGTTCTACATTTGATATATTAGGTTCTGGACCTATAACAACTTCAGCCTCTGGAACTACACTAACAATTAATTCTTCTGCCGCAGGAGGAACCGGCACAACTCAAAATTTACCAATATGGTCAGATGGGCCGGCGGGCGTTTTAGGTGATTCAACTATAAGAAATTATAATCCAAGCGGTGGAGGTCAAACAAACGTAGAAATTGCTACTATTGGAGGTGGCGTTCCTTTAGTAGTTGATTTTGCTGTAGGTGGAGCTACTACGTTTAAAAGAGGAACTATTGGCACAGGTTTTAGTGAATTTATAAAGCTTTCAAGCGATAATACTGGGTTTTATTCGACGAACTTCCAAATGCAAGGCACTTTAGCTGTAGGAAGATCACAGCAAGCGCAATCTAACGCTGTTACTTTAGATGTAGGCGCTCCGACAGATACTAGACCCGCCGCATGGTTTAGAAACGGTGTTGTAATATCAAACAACCCATCAGGCGTACAGATTGATAACACATCGATGGTAATCGGTGCTGGTAATAACGATAACGTTACGGGCTCTGATCACTGTTTGATTGTAGGTAGTGGTAACCAAATTACTAGTAACTCTGATCAGTCAGTTGCTTTTGGGCAAGGAAATGCTATAGCAAGTTCTACTGATGCTTTTGCGGTAGGTAATTCAAATACATTATCTTCTTCACTTAGAACACAGGTTCTTGGCTTTAATAACACTGTAGAAGCTGACTCTAGTTTTGTGGCAGGAGGTGGTAATCAGATAGCATCAACAGCTCAAAACATGTTTGTTTTAGGTTATAGCAACCAAATATTTTCAAATGCTCATAAATCTTCTTATATAATCGGTGGAAGTAATCAAGCCTTTGGTAGTAACGTTTTAGAAGATTCATTTGGAATTGGTAATGATCTAAACATGAGACCGTCAACAATGACCTTAGGTTATAGAAACAGTAGTAATGGGGTACCAACGCCTAATAAAAACTTAGGTTTAGGTGAGACTAAATTTATTCTAGGTGTAGGTTCTTTTGACACTAGTAATACAAATGCTTTAATAATTACAGAAGGTGGTATTAATGGCGGTACTGGCGGAAATGTACCTCAAATACCTAGAATTATATTACCAACAATTGTTGGATTTAACTTTGCAGATGATACGGCTGCAGCTGCTGGTGGTATACCGGTTGGCGGTTTATACCACAATGCGGGAGCATTAAGAATAAGACTTACGTAAAAATCACTGAAACCAAGTGATATATAAATTATACCCTGCTCGGGTTAGAGCAACCAAATAAACTAAAATAAAACCAAAACCAATGACACTATATTATAAGACTAGCACGTGGAGTAGTCAACCACAAATATCCGAAGACCAAATAAACTTTTGGAAGCATATAGCTGATAAAACAAATTGGCGAATAGTACAACTACCAAATGGATATTATCAAACTGAATATAAAGATCAAGATGATAAATGGCAAGATGTAACTCGCAGAGAAACACTTGATGGAGCTGAAACTGCTATTGATGGTAGTATTGAGCACTATACTAAAAAGCTTGAATTTATAAAAGGTCCTAAGGTAGTAAAAACCTTTGAATAATATTATACAATCAAATTAAATTTAATTAAATTATGTCAGACAAAATTGTCAAAAACCTTAACTTTGGGGAAGATGCAAAGAACAAGGTGTTTAAAGGTATAGAAAAACTCACAAAAGCTGTTAGCTCCACGCTCGGGGCTAGCGGCCAATGTGTTATTTTAGAAGATGATCAGGGTAAACCTGTCATTACAAAAGACGGTGTAACTGTCGCAAACAGTATTATACTGCTAGACCCGGTGGAAAATATGGGTGCTACGCTTTTAAAAGAAGCTGCTAGAAAAACTGTGCAAGAAGCTGGCGATGGAACGACAACAGCTACAGTACTAGCGCACTCAATTTTAACAGAGGCCTATAAAAATTTAGATAAAGATAACACCCGTAACATTAAAGAAGGTATAAACAAAGCCGTTAATAATGTTGTTAAGTACCTAGAGAAAAAAGCTATATCAGTTGAAGGTACTATGCTTGATGATGTTGCTACTATTAGTTGCAACAACGATAAAGAACTAGGTAAAATAATAGGGGAAGCGTTTAAAGCTGCTGGTGAAAACGGTGTTGTTGTTATGGAGCCAACAACCGAAGATACTACAGAGCTTGAGTTAGTTGACGGTGTTCAATATGAGAAAGGTTTAACTAACTCACATTTTGTAACAAGCAAAGATAAGCGAGTAGCTGAGCTTGATAATCCATTAGTATTACTACTAGAGTCACCTGTAGAGTCTGTGCGTAAAATACAGTCGGTGTTAGAGTATGTAATTAAAAATAAAAAACCTTTACTTATTATAGGTGATTTAGAAACTGAAGTGTTAGCAACGCTAGCGATGAATAGAGTTAAAGGTAATATAAAGGTTAATGTAATAAACGCACCTACATACGGCGTAAATAAGAAAGATATGCTTTCTGATTTAGCTACACTTACTGGTGCTACTGTTGTTAATGAAGATCTTGGTGATGACTTAGATGTTATTAACCCTGATTTTTTAGGTACATGCTGGAAAAGTATTACTAACGACACGGAAACTATATTACAAGTAGATACATCTACTAATGAAATAAAAGAATTAATTAGTTCAGTAAAAGATTTAATAGCTAAAGCTAAAGCGCCGGGTGAAGTTATACGTCTTGAAAAACGTTTAGCTAGACTTTCAGGTAAAGTATCGGTTGTAAAAGTTGGAGCAAATTCAGAGATTGAATTAAAAGAAAAATCGGATAGGGTCGAAGATGCTATCTGTGCTACTAAAGCCGCGGTAAAAGAAGGTATAGTATCAGGAGGTGGTATAGCCCTGCTCGATGCGTCTAATAAAACTAAAGCCAAGAGCGTTGGTGAAAAGATTCTTCTTGAAGCTATTAAAGCACCGTTTAAAACTATACTAGATAATGCTGGACTGGAAGAGGTTGGTACGCCCGAAGAAGGTATGGGTGTTAATGTAATTACAGGTGATATTGTAAATATGATTGATAAAGGTATTATTGATCCTCTGCTTGTAACTAAAAGCGCACTCAAACACGCGGCTTCAGTGGCTACCACTATATTATCTACAGATTGTGTAATCAATAATCTAAGAGTTGGTGATGAAAGCAATAGGTAGGAATATAATTATAAAAAAGAAAAAAGAAGATACCGTTAAAAAAACAGACGGTGGTCTTATGTTGACTGGCTCACAGCGAGTTGATATACGTTACAAAGAAGCAACCGTGCTTCACTGTGGTGATGATGTTAAAGGTATAGAAGAAGGTAAAACTATATTCTATGATAAAAACGCAAGTCATCGCCTTGAAGTTGGTAAAGAAGTTTTCCATGTTATACGTGATATTGATGTAGTTGTTATATTATGAAATTAGACGCTAGTGACATTAAGGATTTAAATCTTCTTAAACACTATCGTATAATACGTAAGTGGGCTTGTAAAAATAACGATCTTAACGATGCAGAGTTAGAGTTATTAATATATTTAGACTGCATGGATATGTTTACGCGTAAAGATTTTGAAGACGGTACATATTCTTTTAGCTGGGATAACCGGCGTTGGAACAAGCTTTTACAAAACGACTGGATTACACTTTGGAGAAAGTATAATAGAACTACTCAAAAGTACAATATATACAAAGTATCATTTAAAGGTAAACAGTTGATATCACGCATGTATAGAATTATGCTAGGTGAAGAAGATATACCTACTAGCACCAGACGTAATAGCATAATGAAAGGCAAGACTTACAGTGATAAGGTTTTGTCGTTTGCTATTAATAAAGTCAATAAAGATAAAAACAGATAATATGGGAAAAGGTTTTAAATTACCAGGCGTGTCTCCGTTAAAACAAGAAGGGGATAAGTTTGGTTTACCATCATTCGATAGATCAGGATATAGATCATCAGGCGATTCGTACTCAAGCCCAAAAGATCCTAGCGCTTATTATACACCTGGTGGTTATTTTGCTGAAGGTATAAGCTCCTTTGGTGATATGGCTTCTGAATATATTAAAACAAAAAAACCAGAAATAAATCCTGATGGTAGCATTGGTGATACGGGTGTTGCTAGAACAAATCAAACTTTTGCAACTAATTTAGATAAACGTATTGCTGCAGCAGAAGCCAAAGGCGATGAATCTAAAGCGACTAGATTAGAAGGTAAAAAACAACGTCGCAACATGCGTGACACTAGCCAAGCCGCTATAACAGGTAAAAGAAATAAAGAAAAAGAAGCTAAACTTCAAGAAAGATTAAACAAAAAATTAACTAAAAAAGGTATAGATCCATCTACAGTGAGTACATCTAAAGGTTCTGAATATAAAAAGTTATTTGCTAACATGGTAAATAATCTTGGTGTGCAAAAAGATTTAGACACTAGTACCGACGGAACAACATCAAATATGAAAAACGATTCACCAAATAAATTTTTAGGAGGACTAACTGCTGGTATCGCTGGTGGTAGCGGAAGTGGTAGCGGAAGTGGAAATCTTGCCTTTGATGCTCTTGCTGGTAAAAGCGGATTTGCTGGAATATTAGGTAGAGGTGTTCGAGCCACTCAAGCTCAACAAGGCACTGCAGCTAGTGCCGCAGCTGGACTAGCAATGGGTGCTGGGGGAACAATGGGTACTGCAACTCAAAATCCTATGACTGGAGGAGCTAGCGGAGGTCAAACATTAAACTGTACTCCAGTGGCAATGTCATACGACCCACCACTACAAGCAAATGAAAAAGGTGGTAAAAAATCTGTATTTAATATGAATACTAAAGGTATGGCTGAAACTGCTTTTGGTACGCCAGCTATGAGACAAGCATCTGTTGGAGCACCTTTTCAAGTTAGTGAAGCTCAAGAAAAAGCATTTGGACCTGACTCTAAATTAGCAAAAGAAAATCCAGCTAAAGCTAAAAAAATATACACTGGCATTAAAGCTAGTGATAATTCTCCAGCTGCTAGTTACGAAAATCCACAAGCTGTAATAGATCACTCAGGAGGATATGTAGCAGCAAAAGCTTTAGATACTTTTGGGCAATTAGCAGGTGATTTTATTACAAAAAAATACGGAAAACAACAAACTGAAATTGAAGAAGAAGATAAATAAAAAACTATGGATCACAATATAGAAAAGTTAATTAGAAAACCTGTTCTTGAAGGGCAAGTAGGAGAATCGCATGTTTGGGACGGGCCGTTAGACACTAGTGGTTTTCCAATGGCGCCAGGTAGTAGTTCTGGTATTACTGGCATGAAGCTTAAAATGGCTAAGTGTAGTTATACACCAGGACCAATAACTAAAAAAGCTCAAGGTGCCTGAAGTAAATAAAAAAACCTTAAAGTGCAATAAACCTAGAAAAACGCCAGGTCACAAGACTAAATCACACGTTGTTAAAGCTTGTGAAAATGGTAAAGAAAAAATAATTAGGTTTGGCCAGCAAGGTGTAAGTACTGCCGGTAAGAAGCAAGATAAAAAATCAAAAGCAAGACGTGCTAGCTTTAAAGCTCGTCATGCAAAAAATATTAAAAAAGGTAAAATGTCTGCCGCTTACTGGGCTGACAAAGTAAAATGGTAATTATGGAAAAAGGACACTTTGGCCAGTACACTGGCAACGCACGACACTCACGCACCCCAGTTACAAAGCGTAACTATAGAGCTTCCGTAGCAGACGATGCTGCACATATTCATTATTTAAAAGAAGATATCAACTATGACGCTAAACACGGTCATAGTGACGAGAATATGACTGCAGATGAAAAGCACATATCTAAGCTAGCGGGTGATATGAAGTATGATAAAAAACATCATGGGTCACCAGCTAAACAAACAGACGAAAGAGAAGGTAGCAGAGGTACATCAATCACAGAAGGTATAGATCTTGATGAAACTACTGCTAGCTTGTCTGATATGTACAGAAGGGACGCCAAGTTAACAGTGCCAGATTTTCCTAATTTAAGAGAGGACACTAGTGGTAGAATGTTTGTGCAAGGTCAACCAACCGGTAGTAATCCATATATTGGTAGAGGTAGTTTTGTAGAAGGTAGTGTTGGAAGCGTTTACACGCCTGAGCAAATTTCTGCTGGTAGGAAAAAATACGAAGATTTAGCTAAAAGAAAAAAGAAAGCTCAAGATTATTTAGCTGCAAATAAATAAAATGAAATCAAAAGGTTTAGGCGACGACATAGCTAAGTTTACTAAAGCTACTGGTATTAAAACTATAGTAGATAAAGTATCTGAAGGTCTAAATATAAACTGTGGTTGTAATAACAGGCAAGAGTGGTTTAACGAAAAATTCCCATATAGACACTAATGGCATTTAAACTAACACCTCCGTTTCCAATAGACAACACCCCGATATATCAAGTTGATATGGAAGATGGCGTGTTAGGCAAAGCTAACAACAATGGTACTATTATCATAAATAATAAAGTAGGACCAGATAAAATTGACGAAGTTATTGCTCACGAGAAAGTACATATCGCGCAAATGCGTAGAGGTGATCTTGATTATGACGATAAAAATGTTTATTGGAAAGGTAAAGTAATACCAAGATCAAGTATAAAAGAAGGGGCAAAAGATCTGCCGTGGGAAGCTGAAGCATATAGAAACGCATAATGAAGACATCTAAGAAAGGATATTTAAGAAACAGCCCTGACGTTAATAAGCCAGTAAATAAAATACTAGGTAACAAGATAACGATGAAAGGAGTTGACTTTAAAGTATTAGGTACTGACGATAGAGGTTACACTAAGATTATGTACCCAGGTTATGACTATACATTTCCTGGCGCTAAACACGTTGTAGAAAAACGTTTAAAATAAAAATATGGGATTTAAATTACCAGGAGTTAAAATAAAAACATACGGTGTCAAAGGTGGTTCATCTCCGTTTAAACAATCAGTAGATGAAACAAGTGGTGATCCAGTTGATGAAAGATTTGGTATAAACGTTTCAGATTCTTCTGATGTTATAAACAGAGCTAGTCTACCAACAGCTTATCAAACCAAATTGCTTGAGGGTTATTCTGATATAGGTAAACCTTACCAAAGATATGAAGGTGGAGGAAAATACAAGTTTATAGGTAGTAGACACTCGTACGCTGGGCATGGAGCTCCTGATTTACAAGATCCTTTTGATTATGACGCTGAAACCTATGTAGCTCCAGCCGCCGGTTTAGGAGCTGCTAATAAAGCTGCTAGAGAAAGTTCTAATATATATGATATGCTTGAAGAGCAGTTTAGACTATCAAAAGAAAATGAAGATCCTGAGATAGCTAGTAAAGCTGTTTTTGATGCTCAAAAAATGTTTCGTATGAATGTTCAGGGTTATGATCCTGAAAAACAAGTATATATAACACCTGCTAAAGATAGGTTAAGTTTTCAAGATCCTGTTGTTCAAAATACAGCTAAAATGATTGACAACTTTAACAATGCTAGAGTATCAGCTTTAGCAGACAGAGAAAAAGCACAAGATGCTATGAGGTTAAAACTTTTCCCAGGATTAAAAAAGTAAAAAAATAAGTGATAATATTAGTATAACAATTTAATCTAATATTATGAAAAAACTATTTTTAGCACTATTATTTAATTTAATTACATTAACAGCTTTTAGCCAAGATGATTTTTCTGGTTGGTGGGAAAGCAAAACATCTAAATACATTACAATGATTTACGTAGGAGACTATGGCATATCACAGGTTGTTAATTACAACCCTTGGAATGAAGATGTTATAGAAGAAAAAATAATCAAAAGAAATAAAAATACGTTTGTAACTCATTTATTTAACAAGCGTAATGGTTATTCAGTAAAAGTAAAATACAAACTAAAAGATAAAAATAACTTAATATGTAAGTTTACTGGTGATTTAAAAAGAACAGTACACCTTACTAGATATAAGTTTGATTTAAATAATAAACTAAAAACATAAAACAATGCCGTATTCACCAATGCAAAAACATTGCTTAACAATGAAAGATCATAAAGGTAAAACTACCGGGATTATGATGGAAGGTTCTGCAATGCACATGTCAATGCTCCACCAGGAGTCAGCTGAACAAGAGAAAAAAGATTTAATGAAAGATATGCCAGTTGATGACAAAGCGTCAGCTATGGAAATGTCTCCTTATAAAATGGGACATAAGTCACCAGCTGAAATGGGTCATGAAGATTCACCAGCAGAGTTTACTGGTATGAGTGGAGGTTCAGCTTTGCATCAAGATGCTGATCTTAGCGACATGGCTAATTTACTTTTCGGTGAAAAGAAAATAACAAAAAAACAAGCTAAAAAAGCTAAAGAGCAAGTGTTAGCAAATCCTATGGCTAAAGACACGTTGAAACCAAAGCCTGAAAATAACAAAGGTTATACAGTTGAAAACACAACTAAAAAAGGCATATATAAATAATGAAAAAACTTTTAAGTCTTTTAACCGGTGGTTTAATTAAAGACGTAGGTAACGTAATAGACAAACTTACAACTACAGACGAAGAAAGATTAGCTGCTAAACAAAAGATTCAAGAGTTATTAGAAAAAGCAGATCAAGATGCGCAAACTCAAATCAGCGAGCGCTGGAAACTTGACATGCAATCAGATTCATTTTTATCAAAGAATATCCGCCCGCTAGTGTTAATATATCTTACTGTTATATTTACGGCATTAGCATTTTTCGATGGTAACATTGGTGGGTTTAAAGTAGCTGAAGAATATATCCCAATATTTCAATCGCTATTAATTACAGTATACGGCGCTTATTTTGTAGGTCGTACTTGGGAAAAATCAAAAAAAAGTAAACAAGAATAAAATTAAATTAAATGTCACATTCAATTACAGCTGAAGAGCTTAAACAAATTAAAGATCAACAAACAGAGTTAGGTCAAGTAATAAATCAAATAGGTCAATTAGAAGCAAACAAGCACGCGTTGCTTCATAAGATTGCTGGTATTAATGAAGGTATTGAAGATACTAAAAAGCAATTAGAAGAAAAATATGGATCTATTAATATTGATTTAGAGACCGGCACTTACACTGAAATCGAAAAAGAAGATGATGGTGAATTAAGTGTTGTTAAATCAGAGGACTAATGAGTACTGTTATAAGAAAAATCAGTATTGGTTCTGATTATAAGAATGATGCTATGCACTACGCGTTAGGTCAGCAGGTCTACGGTGGTCATGAAATATCACATATTCTGTTTGAAGACGAAGACGCTTCTTATAACATATTCATAAAGAAAAACAATGAGGTATTGCCATGGAAGAAATTTAATTCTAACATGGCTATATCCGTTGAATATGATTTAGAATATTAATGAAAAGCGTTTTTGATTTTATAGTTATACCAGACGGTAAAAGGTATAACAATGAAGTTGATATAGACGGCGACAAACTTATAGTTAATTCTAGCATAGAAAACTTTAAGTTAATAAACAGAACAGCAACGGTACTTACCGTACCAACTGCTTTTCAAACGCCAATACAAGAAGGTGATAAAGTAATTATACACCATAATGTATTTAGAAGATATTATAACCATCAAGGTAAAGAAGTTGATAGTAGTAAAACATTTGACGATAATAGGTACTTGTGTCAATACGATCAAATATATCTTTACAAGCGTATGGTAAAATGGTTACCAGTTCGTGATCATTGTTTTATTGTGCCGATAAAAAACAACGACGCTTGGTCTCAAGAACCAGAGCAAAAGAATAAAGGTATAGTAAAAATAGGTAATAAAACCTTAGAGTCACTTGGTATATACGAAGGTGACTTAGTTGGTTTTAAATCAAATAGGGAGTTTGAGTTTATTATAGATAAACAAAGACTATATTGTATGCAATCAAATGATATTTTAGTTAAGTATGAGTTCAAAGGATACGAGGAAGAATATAATCCAAGCTGGGCGAAAAGCAGTTGAGGAGTTAATTAAAGTAGCTGAAGAAAAAATTATCACTAATACTGAAGATGATGTTTCTGCAGACAGACTTAAAAATGCAGCTGCAACTAAAAAGCTCGCTATATTCGACGCATTTGAAATATTAGCTAGAATAGAAGAAGAAAAAACAATGCTTGAAGATAAACCTCAAAACACTAAAGAAAAAAGTTTTAAAGGTTTTGCCGAAGGTAGATCAAGATAATGTACGAACAGTCTTTAGTAAAAGTAACACAAGACCACATTAAACCTAAAGTTTTAAAAAGAAACAATAGGTATAAAAAATGGGAGTATGGCTATGATGTTGAAAACGACGTTGTAGTTATAAGTAAAGACGGTACAGTAGGTGATGTTATTGAAATACAAAACCTTAAAATAGCTTTACCGGCTATACCTGATAATGTTTACGCTGCGTCTGATAAATTAGAAGATCAACGTTGGGCTAAGTCAGAATACCCTAAACCATTAACTAAAATTAAAAGTGTATTTGACTGGGAAAGATACCCGGTTAATTTTAAAGAAGAATGGTACGATTATATCGACGAAGAGTTTAAAAGACGTGAAGAAGGATATTGGTTCTATAATAGAGGCGTGGCTACTTACATTACTGGTTCTCACTATATGTTCTTGCAGTGGAGCAAAATTGATGTTGGTGCCGCAGATTACAGGGAATCAAATAGGCTTTTCTTTATATTCTGGGAAGCATGTAAAGCCGACCAGCGATGTTATGGTATGTGCTACCTTAAAAACAGACGCTCTGGTTTTTCATTCATGGCATCATCAGAACTTGTGCATCAAGCAACAATATCTTCCGACTCACGCTTTGGGATATTATCAAAATCAGGAGCTGACGCTAAAAAAATGTTTACCGACAAAGTTGTACCCATGTCAGTCAACTATCCGTTCTTTTTCAAACCCATACAAGATGGTATGGACAGACCAAAGACGGAACTCGCCTACAGGGTACCAGCGTCAAAACTCACAAGGCGTAAACTCGACCAAGGCGAAACACCTGAGGAACTTGACGGTCTCGACACAACGATCGACTGGAAAAACACGGGTGACAACTCATATGACGGTGAGAAACTCAAACTTCTCGCCCATGACGAATCAGGTAAGTGGGAGCGTCCGGATAACATTTTAAATAACTGGCGAGTTACAAAAACTACATTAAGATTAGGTAGTAAAGTTGTTGGTAAATGTATGATGGGTTCAACAAGCAACTCATTAGACAAAGGAGGTGATAACTTTAAAAAATTATACTATGCTTCAGACGTCACACAAAGAAACCGCAATGGACAGACTAGCTCGGGATTATATAGTTTGTTCATACCTATGGAATGGAACTACGAAGGATTCATCGATTCTTATGGCATACCTGTATTCGACTCACCAAAAGACGCAGTTAAAGACGCGCAGGGTGATTTAATTACTACAGGTGTTATAGAACACTGGGAAAATGAAGTTGATGGTCTTAGAAATGATCAGGATAGTTTAAACGAATATTATCGTCAGTTTCCTCGGACAGAGAAACATGCATTTAGGGACGAAGCAAAGTTATCTTTATTTAATCTAACTAAGATTTACGAGCAAATAGATCATAATGAAGATATGAAAAACAAAACATCAGTTACACAAGGTAATTTTCAGTGGACTGGTGGTATTAAAGATACAAGTGTAAATTTCGTACCTGACAATAACGGTAGATTTTTAGTTTCATGGATTCCACCTATAAATCTACAAAATCGTGTAATAATAAAAAATGGAGTGAAGTTTCCAGGTAATGATCACGTAGGGGCTTTTGGCTGTGACAGTTACGATATATCAGGTACTGTAGACAAACGCGGTTCAAAAGGATCATTACACGGTTTAACTAAATTCAGTATGGAGCAAGCTCCTTATAATATGTTTTTTTTAGAATATATATCAAGACCTCCAACAGCTGAAATATTCTTTGAAGATGTTTTAATGGCATTGCATTTTTATGGCATGCCTATACTCGCAGAGAATAACAAACCTCGACTATTGTATTATTTAAAGCGTAGAGGTTATAGAAAATTTTCAATGAACAGACCAGATAAAATATACAATAAGCTGTCTGTTGCAGAAAGAGAAATAGGTGGTATACCTAATTCAAGTGAAGATATTAAGCAAGCTCACGCTGCTGCTATAGAATCATATATAGAAAACCACGTGGGTTTGAATGAAAATGGACATGGTGATATGTATTTTCAAAGAACATTAGAAGACTGGGCTAAGTTTAACATAAACAACAGAACAAAATTTGATGCAACAATTAGTTCTGGTTTAGCTATAATGGCTTGTAATAAAAACAAATACACACCGGTAAACATACAACAACGAGATCCAGTTAACATATCATTTAAAAAATATGATAACACAGGTTACATTTCAAAAATAATATAATAAATGGTTTATACTAATGTAAATAGTTCCTTTCCAAGTCAGGTGGTACCAGATGCAGAAAAGAATACTTTGGATTACGGTTTCCAAGTAGGTAGAGCTATTGAAAACGAATGGTTTAGAGGTGATCGTGGCTTAGGCGCTGGTGGTCGTTTTGGTAACAACTGGCAAGATTTCCATAGGTTAAGATTATACGCTAGAGGCGAACAATCTGTGGCTAAATACAAAGATGAGTTATCAATTAATGGTGACTTGTCTTATTTGAATTTAGACTGGAAACCAGTTGCAGTATTATCTAAGTTTGTAGATATTGTTGTAAATGGCATGACAGATAAGGGTTACGAAATAAAATCTTTTGCTAGTGATCCATTTGCTCTAAAACAAAGAACTCAATACGTTTTTGACGCTATAAAAGATATGCAAAGTCGTGAGCAAATTGAATCTTTAAACCAAGCAACTGGTCAAAACTTTTATTCTAGTATAAACCCAGACGCTTTACCTCAAAACGAAGAAGAGCTAGAACTTTACATGCAATTAAGCTATAAGCAATCTATTGAAATAGCTGAAGAAGAATTAATTGAAAATGTATTTAATTATAACAAATACGACGAGATAAAGAAAAGATTAGCTTACGATTTAGTTGTGTTAGGTATAAGCTGTGTTAAAACAGATTTTAATTTAGCAAATGGTATTACTGTTGATTATGTAGATCCTGCTAATTTAGTATATTCATATACAGAAGATCCTAATTTTGAAGATGTTTATTATGTAGGTGAAGTAAAAAGCGTAAGTTTAGAAGAAGTTAAAAAGCAGTTTCCATATTTAACTGACGCTGAGTTAGAAGAAATACAAAAATATCCAGGCGACTCTAATTACACTAGAAATTATTGGGGTCAAGATGATAACTATAACAACGTGCAAGTTTTATATTTTGAATACAAAACATATAACAATCAAGTATTTAAAATTAAACAAACAGATCAGGGTTTAGAAAAAGCACTAGAAAAGCCAGGTGATTTTAATCCACCTGAAAATGAAAACTTTGAAAGAGTACATAGAGCTATAGAAGTTTTATATAGTGGAGCTAAAATACTTGGGCAAGAAAAAATGCTTAAATGGCAACTTGCTGAAAACATGACAAGACCTTATAGCGATCAAACTAAAGTTCAAATGAACTACGCTATAACTGCCCCACGAATATACAAGGGTAGAATAGAAAGTGTTGTAAGTAAGTGTGTTGGGTTTGCTGATATGATACAGCTTACTCATTTAAAAATACAACAAGTATTAGCCCGCATGGTACCAGATGGTGTATTTGTAGATGTTGATGGATTATCTGAAGTCGATCTAGGTAATGGTACAAATTATAATCCTCAAGAAGCTTTAAACATGTACTTCCAAACTGGTAGTATAGTTGGTAGATCTAAGACAGTTGATGGTGATATGAATCCTGGTAGAGTACCAATTCAAGAGTTACAAACATCTAATGGTCAAGCTAAAATAGGTGCGTTAGTACAAACGTATCAGTATTATTTACAAATGATACGTGACGTGACGGGACTTAACGAAGCTCGTGACGGTAGTCAGCCAGATAAAAATGCTTTAGTAGGTTTGCAAAAATTAGCTGCAGCTGCTTCAAACACTGCTACAAAACATATATTGCAGTCTCTTATGTATTTGACTATTAGATCAGCAGAGAATATAAGTTTACGTGCTGCAGATATGTTAGAGTTTCCGCTTACTAAAAACGCTTTAATAAGTTGTATAAATCAATATAACGTTGGTTCTTTACAAGAAATAGAAAAACTAAACATGCATGAGTTTGGTATATTTTTAGAGTTAGAACCAGACGAAGAAGAGCAGCAAAGATTAGAACAAAATATACAAGTTGCTTTACAAGGTGGTCAAATAGGATTAGAAGATGCTATTGATATTAGACAAATTAAAAACATTAAATTAGCTAATCAGTATCTTAAACAAAAACAAAAAGAGCGAGCTGAAGCAGCCGCTGCTGCTCAGCAAGCAAATATTCAAGCGCAAGCGCAAGCAAACGCTCAAGCTTCTGAACAAGCCGCTTTGGCAGAAGTGCAAAAACAACAAGCTCTTACAGAGACTAAACTACAGTTGGAACAAGGTAAGTCTCAGTTTGAAATACAAAAATTAGAACGCGAAGCTCAAATAAAACAAATGTTAATGGAGCAAGAGTTTGGTTATAACCTGCAGTTAGCACAAGCTAAAGTTAGTGCCGAAGTCACTCGTGAAAAAGAAATAGAAGATCGTAAAGATAAACGTGCTAAAATTATAGGCACGCAACAATCTCAAATGATTTCACAGCGTCAAAACGACGAACTACCGAAAGATTTTGAATCATCTGGTAATGACGCGCTTGGAGGATTTGGACTTGAGCAGTTTGAACCTCGTTAAAAAAAACTTTTAATTATTTAATTATATTATATTATGTCAGAAGAAGTAAAACAAGAAGGTGAGTTTAAAGTTAAAAAACCATCCAAACCTAAAAACTTAGGTAAAACAGAAGAGGTAACTAAAGTTGAAATACCTAATACAGCTGCAGAAGCTCAAGGTGAAGTAATACCTGAAGTAACTAAAGTTGAAATAAAAGAACAAGATGCCATTCAAACACAAGAGACAAATGATAGCGATGTTATTGTCGAAAGATCCGAAGACAGTAGCAACAGCCAAGAAGTGGTTGAAGAAGTACGGAAAACCGAAGAGGAGGTAGAGACACCTTTAACTTTAGTTGATGAAACAGAAGTTAATGAGCCAGTCGAAGTTTCTAAAGAACCGATACAGCAGGCAGAACCAACAAAACAGTTACCTGAAAATATTGAAAAGTTAGTTTCTTTTATGGAAGAAACTGGTGGTACAGTCGCTGATTACGTGCGACTTAATGCGGATTACTCGAATGTAGATAGTAATACATTGGTAAGAGAATATTATAAACAAACACGACCGCATCTTGATCATGACGACGTAAGTCTTTTACTAGAAGACTTTATTTATGATGAAGAGTTAGACGACGAAAAAGAAATACGCAAAAAGAAAATTGCGTTTAAAGAAGAAGTTGGAAAAGCCAAAAACTTTTTGGAAGACTTAAAAGGTAAATACTACGACGAGATCAAGTTGAGACCGGGCGTAACCCAAGAGCAACAAAAAGCAGTTGACTTTTTCAATCGATATAGTGAAGAACAACAAGTTGTAAAACAAAGACAGGAACATTTTAGCACTACTACAAGTGAACTTTTTTCTAATGATTTCAAAGGTTTTGATTTCTCGGTTGGAGACAAAAAGTTTAGATATGGTGTTAAAAATCCTGAGTCAGTAGCTAAAGCACAAACGGATATTGCTAACTTCGTTAAGACGTTCTTAAACGATAAAGGAGAAATATCTGATGCTAAAGGTTACCACAAAGCTTTGTATGCAGCTCGTAATGCTGATACTTTAGCTCAACATTTTTATGAGCAAGGAAAAGCTGACGCTGTTAAAGACGTCATGGCTAAGTCAAAAAACATCTCGACAGAGCCAAGACAATCAGCACAAGGTGAAGTATTTGTTAATGGATTAAAAGTTAAAGCTATTAGTGGTGTTGATTCTTCAAAACTTAAAGTTAAAAAAATAACATTAAAAAACTAAATTAATTAATTATGGCTATTGATCCATTATTTGGGACTATTGTTCCAAGTCAAAAACAACAATTGCTAGATACGAACTTCCTTTCATTTAACGGAGGTGCTAATGCTGGCGATTCTGATACATTTGCGCAGCAGTATCTACCTGAGATTTATGAGCAAGAAGTAGAGCGATACGGAAACCGTACGCTTTCTGGATTCTTGCGTATGGTAGGTGCTGAAATGCCTATGACTTCTGACCAAGTTATTTGGTCTGAGCAAAACCGTTTACATATTGCGTATGACGGATGTACTAACAACGGTGCCACTAGTACTATTGGTATTAATGTAGGTGCAGACGTTAAAAACGTAATTTCTGTAAATCAAACAGTTGTACTATTAGACGGCGTTGGTGAAGAACTTACTGGTGTTGTAACATCATCTAACTTAACTTCAGGTGATGTTGTTGTAGCGCCTTATACTGCTGCAGACACTAGCTCACTTGCTGCTACTGGTATAAAAATGTTTGTCTATGGCTCTGAGTACGCTAAAGGTTCGTCTACACCTAATAACACTTCAGCTGCTTTAGCTGACGGTTATGTAAGTGTTGATCCTTCATTCACTCAGTTTTCTAACTCGCCAATCATTATCCGAAACAAATATGTAGTTTCTGGTTCTGACACAGCTCAGATTGGTTGGGTAGAAGTTGCTACAGAAGACGGAACATCTGGATATCTATGGTATCTAAAAGCTGAGTCTGAAACAAGACTACGTTTTGAAGATTACTTAGAAATGTCAGTTATTGAAGGCGAAAAAGCTGGTGCTGGTTCTGCTGCTGAAACAGCTGGATTTAAAGGTACAGAAGGTTTATTTGCTGCTATTCAAGATCGTGGTAATGTAGAAGCTGGTTTTAACGCAGCCGCAAACGCGTTAGGAGAGTTTGATGATATTCTACGTAACCTAGATACACAAGGTGCTATTGAAGAAAATATGCTTTTCTTGAATCGCGAAACTTCACTAGGCTTTGATGATATGCTAGCTGCAGTAAATGCTGCTTACTCTGGTGGTACTTCTTATGGTATCTTCGAAAATTCAGAAGATATGGCATTGAATTTAGGATTCAGCGGTTTCCGCAGAGGTTCTTATGACTTCTACAAAACTGACTGGAAATATCTAAACGATGCTTCTACAAGAGGTGGTATCGAGGACGGACTAATTCCTCCAGGATATGGCGTTAGCGCTATTGATGGAGTATTAATTCCAGCTGGTACATCAACTGTATACGATCAAATTCTTGGTACTAACATCCGTCGTCCATTCTTGCACGTACGATACAGAGCGTCACAAACTGACGATCGTCGTATGAAGTCTTGGTTGACTGGATCTGTTGGTGGTGCTTTCACAAGTGATCTTGATGCGATGGAGGTAAACTTCCTATCTGAAAGATGTCTTTGTGTACAAGGTGCTAACAACTTTGTATTGTTTACTAAGTAGATTACTTTATGTAGTATTTACCCTCGTCTTATTGACGGGGGTAATTATTACTTTTTTATAAATTTTATTATATTATATTATGTCAAAAACAAAAGAAGCCTCAACTTTAGAAAAAGGTTGGGAAATAAAAGATAGAACATATCTTGTATCAGGTAAGTATAAACCGTTAACATTAAGAATACCATCTAGACACAGCGCTAAAATTCCGCTACTATGGTATGACAATGAAACAAATACACAAAGAGAACTACGTTACGCTACAAATCAAAACTCACCATTCGTAGATGAGCAAAAAGGTGAAGCTACACTAGGCACTATACTTTTTAAAGATGGCGCTTTAGTTGTGCCAAAAGAAAAGCAAGCGTTACAAAAAATATTATCTTTGTATCACCCTTATAAAAATAAACGTTATAGAGAGTTTGATTCAGCTGTTCAAGCGGTTGATGAACTTGACGTAATGGAATTACAAATCGATGCACTAAATGCTGCTCGTAGTATGGATATAGAACATTTAGAAGCTATTATGCGAGTTGAGGTTGGAAGTAAAGTAAACAAAATGTCATCTAAAGAATTAAAAAGAGATGCGCTTATTTTTGCTAGACAAAATCCAGCTTTATTTATTGATCTCGCTAAAGATGAAAATGTTCAACTTAGAAACTTTGCGATATTAGCCACTGAAGCTAAAATTATAAATTTATCTCAAGATCAAAGATCATTTTCATGGGCATCTAATGGTAAAAAACTCATGAATGTACCATTTGATGAAAATCCATATTCTGCTATGGCAGCTTTCTTTAAGACAGATGAAGGTGTAGAAGTCTTCAAGTCTATCGAGAAAAAGCTAAAATAACATGTAACAATAGTATAGGGCTCGTTCACTCGGGCCCTTATACTTAAAAAAAATATAAATGGCAATAAACGTAGATACAGTATATAAAACCGTTTTGCTAATACTCAACAAAGAACAACGGGGTTATATAACTCCTGATGAGTTTAATAAAACAGCTACACAAGTTCAATTAGATATATTTGAACAATACTTTGATGATCTTAATCAACAGCTACGTGTGCCACAAGCCGATTTCGATTTTACGGATCGGCAAATGAATATAGACGAAAAAATATCTTATTTTAAAGCTATAGGTAACTGCTCTTATAATACTTCAGGAGGTTTTTGGCAACTACCATCTTCAGCTGTAGGTAGTTCTACATTTAATATAAGATATTCTATACAACCTTCATTAGCTTCTGGTGATGCGTATTTTTACAGATTAGGTACTATAACGTACACACCTGCGTCTGGATATCCAGTAGAATTGCAAAGACTTCAACGCAATGATTTTTATAATATAGATCAATCACCACTCACGAGACCTACTAAAAGTTTTCCTTGTTATCTGTACGAAGGTAATAGAATTTACGTTAAACCGACAGATATACAAACTGGAGCAGGTACAATAGAGGCTTCTATTATTAGAAAACCACTTGATGTCGTTTGGGGTTTTATTACAGGTGGTGCTGGTCAGTATGTTTGGAGCCCAACTGATTCAAGAAGTTTTGAATTAGAACAATCAGAACAAGTTAATGTAACACTTAGAATATTACAATACTCTGGTATAGTTATACGTGATCCCCAAATAATACAAGCTGCGTCTTCTGAAATAGCTCAGAGCGAAGCAAACTCAAAAAGTTAATAGATGTCATTAATAACAGAAAACAATCGGCAATATTACGAAGGCGCTCAGGGCTTTAGATTTAATGTTCCATCAGGTGCAAGTTATACAGATTTTCTTACGTCTACGCCATGGACTTTACCAACAACATTTAATACTGATTTAGAATTTTATGGTTATAAGCTAGACGTTAACGAAAAATATCCTTTAAACAATTTTAAATTATATTCTAGTTTAACAGCTGCGCCTGGTAGTTGGACAGAATACACTGACGCGTATACAGTTTCTGGTGATACAATTACACTTGGGCTTGTTACGTCTAGCGTTGGATTTTCTTCTTCTCCACCAGGAAGTACATATGTAGATGTCGCAACTGATTCTTTAACTTCTGATGTAGAGCTTGGAGCATTATTACTTATGCCAGATGCTACTTGGACTCCTGGTCTAGGTGGTAATAACGGCTGGGCGTTTGTTAATAGTGTTACTGATCAGGGTAATAATGTAACTAGAATAGAATGGAGTGGTCAAGGCTATGGTGATGCTGCGTGGGGACCAGGTGCGTCAGTTACTATAATTAATTACGTTAAAGAACAATCACGTCCAACAACATATTTTGTTGTACAACTTAAAAAACTAGATGGTGGCGAATATGGAGCAACACCACCAGAAAAAGCTTACGGTGATGAAGTAGAAAAAAACTATGGGTCATATGCTTACACTAAACTAAACGACGTTATAAATAACTTTTTAGTTGCCTATGTAGGCGCGGGTAAACTTATACCTAGTGTTAAACGAACTGACGTTATATTTCACGCTAAACGTGCTATGCAAGAATTTAGTTATGATACGTTAAAAAGTGTAAATAAACTAGAAGTAAGCGTGCCTCATAATCTTAGTATACCTATACCTCAAGATTATGTTAACTATGTTAATTTATACTGGATAGATAACTCAGGGGTTAAAAGAGTTATAATGCCTGGTAATATGCTAACAACAAATCCAACGGATTTATTTTTACAAGATACTAAAGGCGTTCCAGTTCAAGATCAATTTAATAACAATATCGATACCACTTCAGTAACAGAAGATCGTTGGGAAAACAATATATTAAAACAAAGAACTAATCCTGATTTTATAGATGACACAATATTAGGCTGGGAATATTATTATGGTTGGCCTGAGTTTGGTTATGGACAGCTTTATGGTTTAGACCCACAGTTTGCTAACTCTAGCGGTTATTACACTATCAACGAAAGAGAAAATAAATTTTCATTTTCAGCTAATCTAGTAGATAAAATTGTAGTCATAGAATACATCTCTGACGGACTTTCTACTGATTTAGATACCAGAATACCTAAGTTAGCTGAAGAAGCTCTCTATGCTTATTTAAAGCACGCTATATTAGCTAGTAGGATAAATCAACCAGAGTATATAATACAAAGACTCAAAAGAGAAGCTAGTGCTCAACTAAGAAACGCAAAAATACGTTTATCTAATATTAAACTAGATCAAATAGTGCAAGTGATGCGTGGAAAATCTAAACAGATAAAACACTAAAATTAAATGGCAGAAGTTAAAAATGCTTTTCTAAAGTCTAAGATGAATAAAGACTTAGACTCTAGACTTGTACCAAGTGGAGAATATCGCGATGCTGTTAACGTTCAAGTTATAAAATCAGAGGGTGAAGACGTTGGTGCGTTAGAAAACGCTCAAGGGAATCAAATTATTGCATCTTTTGACGACCTTATTGGTATTAATTTTGTTTCTGTTGGTTATTTCGCTGATCAAAATACTAGTAGAATTTATGTTTTTCTTACCACTAACACTTCAGGAACTTCTACAGCGTACAATCCTAACTCTTTTAATCTTATTGGAATGTGGGATAGTAATGCTTCAGGTGGCGGAATTGATACTTCACCCCCTTTGTATATATTAGTTCAAGGTGCTTTTTTAAATTTTCACGAAGACTTCCCTATTATAGGCGTTAATGTTTTAGAAAATTTATTATTTTTTACTGATAACAGAAACCAACCTAGAAAAATAAACATACGAGAAGCTATAAACAGTAGTTCATACTACGAAACAGAAGATCAAATATCTGTAGCCAAATATAATCCGTACGATCCTATAGAGGTGTGGTCTGTGCCAGAATTAGTAGGTGAACCTGACACCAGAACATTAGTAATTAACCCAAATACTGGTACTCCATACCAAGTTACAGTAGCAAACAATGTTACTAATGAAAATAAAGTGTTGTTGACAGGTCCAGCGCCAGCTGATTTAGATGCTAATCTAAATGGAGCTGTTGCTATATTTGGACCTCCTGATGTACTTTTAGATAGAGCTATTCTTACTAAAGTAATACCTGGTGACCCAGTTACAGATCCAGCTACTCTTCAGTTTAACAAACCAGTTACAGTAAGTGCTGGTGATGTTCTTGTTTTTTACAAAATAGAAACATCTATGTACGATGTTGTATCTGAAAAATTACCAGACAACACAACAGATAATCCATACAGGGAAGCAAATTTTGCTGGAGATCCGCAGTTTTTAGAAGATAAATTTGTAAGATTTAGTTATAGGTTTAAATTTGAAGACGGAGAATATTCTATATTAGCACCGTTTACTCAAGCGTGTTTTATACCAAAGCAAGATGGTTATTTTATCATTGATCTTGGGCAAAATAAAAACGATGAAAAACAAACTTATTCTAGTACTGTAGTAGATTTTGCTGAAAATAAAGTTAATAAGATAGATTTACATATACCATTACCTAGCGTTGGTGGTAGTTTAGAAAGTGATTTTAAAATTTCTGAACTAGATATATTGTATAAAGAATCAGACGCTTTAGCTGTTCAAGTTGTAGAAACAATACCAGTTTCAAGAATAGCAGATCCAACTGTATCTCAAAATTCTAAATACTTTACTTTTACTTATTTATCTACAAAACCTTACAAAACTCTACCTGAGTCTGAACTTGTTAGAGTTTATGACAAAGTACCTGTTAAAGCGTTTTCACAAGAAATAGCTAGCAATAGAGTTATATATGGTAATTTTCAAGACAAGCACACTCCACCGGAAGGTATAAATTACCAAGTTTTAGCTAATGAAAAAACAGAAATAACGTCAGCAAATTCAAATTTAGGTGCTGTAGAATATCCAACAAGCAATGTAAAAGAAAACAGAAACTATCAAGTTGGTATTGTTTTGTCTGATAAGTTTGGTAGACAATCAACTGTTATATTATCTAATAACACATCGTCTGCGGCCTCAGCTACCGGGTTTGGTGCTGACACAGCTTACTTAGCCTACAGAGATGATGGTACTTTATCAGAAGCTTGGGATTGGTTAGGTTCTTCTTTAAAGGTACAGTTTAACGATCTTATACCTAATAATAAAAATGCTACAACAGGAACGCCTGGTTTGTACAATGGAGATTCAACTAGCTCTAACTATAATCCTCTTGGTTGGTATAGTTATAAAATAGTAGTAAAACAAGTTGAACAAGACTATTACAACGTGTACTCCGCAGGCGCTATGAAAGATGTTCCTTTCGATTACACAACAACCGCTCCACCTAGCTCAACAGCTACTAAAGAGCCAGACACTTCTTTTATATCATTAATAAACGACAACATTAATAAAGTACCTAGAGATTTAACTCAAGTTGGACCACAAGATAAAACTTTTAGAAGTTCAGTAAAACTTTTTGGTAGAGTAATGAATGCTACTAGTACGGCTAGTGAATTTGCTACTGCTAACGAACAATTCTCACAAGCAAACTTTGGTAGCCCCGGTAGATCAGTGTTTACAACAAACGCTATTGAAGATTTATTTGACTTGTTTGATGTGTTGCAATTTACACAAGGTAGTAGTGTTGTACCTATAACAGATGTAAAAAGTCCATTTAGTTCTTTTTATAAATCTGATTCAAATCCTTTTATAGCAGAGTTTGTAACTTCTCAAGATCCAGATTTTCAATTTGGTGTTTTTAACGAGGAAAACAATCAAAATGAATACTCTCCAATAAACACTTTAGCTGTATTAGAAACAGCACCTACAGTCTCTAGGCTTGATATATTTTGGGAAACAAGTAGCGCTGGGTTAATTAGCGATTTAAACACAGCTATATCTGAAGGAACTACAGGGGCTGTAGGTATTGTAGATTTTGATTTTGAAGCTTTTGAAGATGCCATGCCTAATGGTAGCGCTAATCCTACAGAACTTATAAATAACGGTAGTAATACATTTTATTTTATAGACGCTTCTGGTTCTCAAATAGCACCTGATAGTGTTGATATGATCGTGAAAGATGACAATAATACTTATTTAAACGGAGATCCTCAAGATCCAGGCGTAAGTAAGTTTAAATTGATAGAGGTTAGCCCTGGCGAGTTTAAACTTAGATTAGACAATAATGAGTATTTATATTACGAAGGTACAACTAATGCAGCTAGAAACAGATATAATTTTTCATTTAAAGTAAATGTTGGTGGAGTTGAAAACGAGCTTTTCCCAGATGTAGGTGTAGTTACTGAGCTACAAAACGTAGCGCCTTCCATAGTTGTACCATCACAAAGTGCGGTTAGTTATACAACTACTGAAATTGTAGATTTATTTAACAATTTTAATGGTTCAGCTGATCCTTCTAGACAAAACGAAAATTTAACGTTTACTATATCCAATGTAGTAGTGCCAGATGGTCAACAAGCACCCGTGGCTAACAATCCTAATTATGGTCTTAGTATACAAACATATTCTCAGACACCTAGCAATGGTGAAGTAACTGTTGTTCAACCTATAAAAGGTTCTGTTGTTTCTGAACCTAACTTTGGTTATATTACTTACGACGTAACAGTTACAGATGAAGGAGGAATGTCTTCAACTGAAACAATTACTACGACAATAAGTATACCAAATATGGTTGATCATTTTCAAAACGTAGGAAGAAACATTAATATGGCAGATGGTAGTGTAGACTTTTTTGTAGACAGTTTAGCTAACTTAAATAGCACAGCTGTTATACCGTCAAGTTTTCAACAAGGTTACACTACTTCAGGATTAACATATAGTAATGAAGTATCTGGTAGAGTTTGTCCAGCTGGTGATATTAATAATGGTAGATACTATGCTAGAGCTAGTCAAGCAAAACCAGTTACAGCTCCATCTAGTACTTTTTACGTGCACTTTTCGATACAAATGTTCGAACAAAACGAAAGCGGTGGTACTTACGCTGCTATCGAACATCGAGGTGTAGGTTCTTCTACATGGAGTATAGCTACAGACGTGTTTGGTAATCCTTGTATTTTTGATAATGAATATAGGTTTTTTAAAGATGCTACAGGCTCTACTGTTTTATTTGGAATGTATGCAGAAGATGATCGCGGTACTTATGAAAATCAACTATACAAAAGTATTACAAACTTAGATTCTACTGGAGTTCCAGGTCCTGGAAGGGAAGGCGACGAACCAGGTCTAACACCTTTTCTTACGCCAGCTTGTTCTAGAATATTTGTTTTAAACGACGTTGGGGAATATAGAATAGCTAGTGGAAATGTTTATAATTCTTATAAAGCTTTTAACGCAATTGGCACTCCTCCAAATAGAACAGGTGTAGCCGTGTGTAGTGAAGAAATAGATTTTTCAAACAATGTAGAATACAAAATTGGTGACTTTGCTAATGTTCCGTTAATTGATAACAAATTAAGAATACCAACACCAATTGGGCAACAATCTAATATATATGCTTACGAAATAACTTCCTGGGCTCAAGGAACACCCACGTGCGGAACTGGTACGTTTCAACCTAGTGGTGTTATGTTTTATTCAGCATCACCTTCTGCTAGATATTTATTTACTCCAAACGATACAGGTGGAGCAGCAGGTTTTAAGGGCGCTATATTTGATTTATGGGATAATACAAATTTAACAGGTAGATTTCAGCTGTCGAATAACGTTCCTCAAAACGGAACGTTATCAAATCCTTATTATACTAGAATACGTAGAGCTGACGGAAACAACCCAGAACAAACAAGAGACGGTACATATTTACTTGCTTATCCAACTTCAACCGGGTCTAGCGGTACTAAACTAGCTTCTATATTAGGACCTTGTTTAGACACACAACAATCTAGTAGTAGTAGGAGTAGTGATGATGGCGGTGGAACAGGTACAGGCCCAGGAGGCGATGATTCAGGTGATTTACCAGATTTAGACGGTGGGCCACCAGATCGTCCTAATCGTATCTAGTAAAATATGAAATTGGAAACAACATGGCAGCTATAGTAGAAGTTAAATTTTATAATTCGTTTTTACTTAGAAAAACAGTAATAAATAGAGAAACCCCTCTTAAACCAGAAGCTCTGTGGAACGGTTCTATGGGTGTGCCTACAGATATACCTGGAGCTTTTCCTATATACACGACTGTGACTGACCCAGGTGGGAATGAAGTTAATGTTAGTAAAAGTTGGGTTATAGAAGAATCACGTATAGAAGGTGGTTTTAATAGCACGGAGATGGGTTATGGTGTAAAAGCGTATCTAGTAGATGACTCGCCAAACGCTAGCTTTAGAACATCATCACTAATATATTCTGGTATATTTAATTCTAGAACAGGTATTAATGATACCAACGTATTTAGCGTAGGTGAAGATATAACTAAGTCATTAGATCCAGCGCTAGGTAGCATACAAAAGCTATATGCTGAAGATACAAACTTAATTATATTCCAGGAAAATAAAGTCAATAGAGCGCTAATAGATAAAGATGCAATATACACAGCTGAAGGCGGAGGCACACCGGTTAGTCAGCTTAATTTAGTTATAGGTCAAATAGTTGCTTATGCTGGTAACTATGGTATAAGTAGAGATCCTAGAAGCTTTGCTGTGTATGGTTATAGAAAATACTTTACAGATAGAGATCGCAATGCTGTTCTTAGATTGTCTCAAGACGGTATAACTGAAATATCTAATTATGGTATGGTTGATTTTTTTAGAGATCAGTTTGGCCAGTTAGATTCACCGACGCAAAAAGGGGTTATTATAGGTGGTTGGGATATATACTCTAAACAGTATGTTTTAAGTTTACAAAAACCAAACACTGATTATCAAACTTTATCTTTTGACGAACAAGTGTTAGGTTGGCCAAGTAGATTTACATATAATCCAGATCAAGCATTTAGTCTTGACAATAAATTTTACACGATAAAAACTGGTAAAATATATCAACATAATTATCAAAATGAAACTAACGACAATAGAGGTAATTTTTACGATCAATATCAACCATCAAATATAACGTTTATATTTAATCCAAACGCTAGCGCTTCTAAAGTATTTAAAACAGTAAACTATGAAGGTTCAACTGGTTGGGAAGTTACGTCGTTTAAGGCCGCAAGATCTTTTGAGTTAAACGACACCGCGGCACTTATACATAGTTACGATGAAGGCAGTTATATTGAAGGTGGTGTAACTTATTACACTGGATTTTCCAAGAAAGAAGGTAAGTATTTTGCTAACATTATAAATAATAGTCAACCAACACAAGGTGAAGTAGTGTTTGGTAACAGTATTTCAGGTGTAAAAGGTTATTATTCTACTGTAACTATACAAACAGACGCTACCACTTTCGAAAACACCGCTTCAGGAGTAGGTGGTGTACCTAGAGAATTGTTCGCGGTGTCTTCTGAATATGTAGAATCAAGCTATTAAATTATATGGAATTAACAACTCGTAACATTACAGAAAAAGACTGGAGCATGTTATGCTCTTGGTGGGAAGGTCATAAATGGCCTATACCAAACAATGATGCTTTGCCAGAAAACGGTACGGGCGGTATAATTGTTGAAGAAAATAACACACCAGTAATAGCTGGGTTTATATTTAAAACAAACTCGAAAGGTTGTTGGTTAGAATTTATTATATCAGACCCTAATTATAAAAATGATAGAACTCATATAATAGACAAACTAATTGATGACGCAGAAAAAATAGCAATTGGTATGGGATTTAAGTACATGTTGTTCGTAGGTAAAAGCAATGGTATACGTAAATCTATGAGAAATAAAGGCTGGTTAGAAGATCCACAGCCTTCACACGAATTAATGAAAAAAATAAATTAACTATGGGAATAGCAACAGCGATGGTTGTTGGTGCAGCTGTTACTGGTATTGGTACTGCTGTAGCTGCAGGGCAACAAGCTAAAGCAGAGCGTAGAGCTAGAAGCGATAAAAACCGTTTAATGGACGAGCTTGGAGAACTTGAAAATTCAAGACAAGAAGTTATAAATCCTTACGAGGATGTAGTTTCTTTAGAAGGTATGATAGTAGATAATTCAGGTACGCTTTCAAATCCGTTTGAAAACGTTGGCGTAGCCACGCAAGCAGCTGAGTTTCAAGCTGAAGAAGCTGATATTGCTTTGGCTAATACATTGGATTTATTAGCGTCTACAGGTGCTAGTGCTGGTGGAGCTACTGCTTTGGCTCAAGCGGCATTGCAAAGCAAAAGAGGTATTTCAGCGAGTCTAGAATCACAAGAAGCTAAAAACCAAGAGCTTATAGCGAGAGGTGAAGAGCGCTTGCAAGAAAAACAAATGTCTGAAGCAGAAAGAGTTCAAAGTGCTGAAATGACAGAAGCTCAACGTATGCAACAAGCTGATGTGCTTGGTAAAGAGTTTGTGTATGGTGAAAAAGAACGTAGAGAAACAGAGCAGTTAAATAGAAAACAAGCTCAAATAACAGGTGCAGCTCAACAAGAAATGGCAGCTAGACAATCAAAAGCTCAAGTTATAGGAGCTGGTATTGGCGCTGTTGGAAATATAGCTAGTGCTGGTATTGGCGCAATGCCGCAATAATCAATAAAAATATGGCAAAGTTACCACAATTTTCAAGAAATTACGGCAGCAGAGGGGGTGCTTACGAAAAACCTACCACTGTAGTAGACACTCCTTCTAGCAACCCGTGGGCTAAAGCTATTGAAACAATGGGGCGTATAACTGCGCAGCAAATCGCTAAGCGTTCTAAAAACAATTCACTAGCTGTACAGCAAACACAAAAATACTTAGATGAAAACGCTAAATTTGTTTTAGATACCTACGATGAGTTTAGTGACAACATGGAAAAAGTTGGTGTAAATAATCCTAGCTTAAATAAAGTAGGTTTATTTGCTATTGATAAAAAAGCAAACGCTTACATGGGTATGAAGTCTGCTAGAAGCAAACAAGAACAAGCTGCTTTTGCTAAAGAATATGCTTTTTGGGACGGTAAAATAAACGATCTTGGATTAGTTGTGGAATCAGGTAAACAAGCAGACAGTGGTTTTACAGCTGATTATATAGATGGATATGCTAATGTTAATATGCCTAATGGCGTATCTACAGTTAACATGAATGAAGGTTTATCTAAGCAATATCAATTAGCTATGCCAGCTAGAATAGGAGCTACTAGAAATCCTAGAGAGCAGTGGTTTTTTGATGAAAATGATAACTGGAAACTTAAAACTATGTATACTAGTGATCAGATAACAAATGCTTTTGAAAAAGGTGAAATAGATAATAACTATATAGTAGCAGATCCTAAAGTATTGTTTGCTTTTGATGGTGGTAAAATAGATGACTTAGCTACTTCTAGAAATAAATTCTTAGTTGAGTCTGGTATTATAGATGAAAAAACAAAGAATTATACTGATGATTACGTTCTTGGAGTAGAACAAAGTACGACTAAAGACGGTAAATATAATTATCAATTTAAACCACGTAATCAAGGTAAAATAGAAGGTACAACTTCTGTATTTATAAATGCACAAACAAGAAGTTACGCTAGATATCCTCATCAAGCTATTAGTTTATGGAACACTACACTTGGCCAAGGTGCTAATATAGACCCTGCCATTGTTAAAAACTTAGAAAAAGAATTTGGCGTTAAGTACAGACAAGATGAAACAGGTGGTTATAAATTAGATATGTCTTTTGGAGATACTGGCACTGCATTTAATCCTGAATCTGTAGCCTTACTAGAAGCTGCTATAGCTGATTTTACATACTCAGATTTGCGTGATGGCAATGATAGTAATTATACGTTAGCTAAAACAGATGATGGTGATGGTAAATCAGTAGATGTTTCTTACATAGATGAAATTAAAATAGATAGTAGAGCCGTAGGTCCTGAAGAAGAAGGTAAACCTTTATATAATTTAAGTGATATGGAAGTTCAATTAGCTCCATATGGATTTAGAGTTTCTGGTTCTGAAGTTATAGTTGGAGGTAGGCAAGGCCGCACTTTAACAAAGTCTACACCTGGTGGTGATAGATCTGTAAATGTATTTGAAAACCTAACTGAAGATAAACTTAGAGATCTGTTAAAGTTTATAGATACAGGTGATAATAGTTATCTACAAGATATACAAGCAGAACCAGCGGATTACAAAGGAATTGATTTGTTAACAATGCCTGGTCAATAAATAAAATAATATGAACGAAGAGCAAATTGCAGAATTGAAAGCTTTAGTCGATGAACTACAAGCTCAAGGTTTATCTACAGCTGATATTCAAACTAAAGTAGACGAACGTAAAGCTACTTTTGTAGAGGGAAAGACAAACGGTGTTGCGGAAACGGATGCAACTGTAACACCGCAACCGGAGCAAGCATCCGAGAGTACGGAGTCAGACTCGGTAGATACTTCTTTGGTGTCACAACCAAAGCGCAGTGGTAGAGCTCAGACTAGACAAAAAGAATTAGAAGATCGTCAGCTAAAACCAGATTTAGAGTCTAAGCAAGATTATGAAGAAGCAATGGCTTTTAATCAAGTTGATAATGATTTTTTAAATAACCCTATAGATTTTACACCTAAAGGCATAGGTAGAGAACTACAACCATATGATCCACAGACAAACGAAGATTTAATAAACACTGTATTTGATCCTCGCTGGAAAAACCCTACGACTGGTGAGTATGTAGAAGAGTTTGATTTAGTATATAGACCTGATTACGATGAGGCAGGTAACTTAATGGGAATGGTTCAGCCGTATGAGCAAGAACTTTTCGACGCTAAAAATATGCTAGTAGAAAATGGCGTTGAAGATCCTACTAACCAGCAGATACGTAAGCTTGCTGAAAGAAATATAAAAGATAAGTATAGGTACGACGTTAAAAAAAGAAAGTCTAATGAGTATTTGGATTCAATACCAAACGAAGAAAGAGAAAAACTTGTACCTTACAAAGTTGACGAGTATATAAAGTTAGATAAGAAACTTACAGGAGCAACTGATCAGTATCAAACTATATTTAACAAATATAAAGATAGTCCTAATAGTGTAAACTTAATAAACATATCAGCTAGATTTGATGATCCTGATTATAAGTTTGATTTAAGTGGATTAAATAGCGCTAAAGACGCTGATGTATACCTACAAAAAATAAATGAACTAGGTGATCCAAAAAATTTAACTACACAAGCTAGTGTTGATTCATATAACAATCTTGTAAATCAATACAAAAATGCTATTGAAAACGCTGAGACAGTTGTGTTGTCTACAGGTAAAGAAGTTCCAAAAGCAACTTTTAATTTATACAAAGATTTAGTTAAAGAAAATCAAGAAGTAAGTAGTACACTGGCTGGTTTAGAAAAAGAAATAAACGAAATACCTGTAGAGCTAAACGAAGCTGAAGTTGAATTAGAATTCTTAAAAAAGAATTACAGCACACTACAAAAAATGGGTACTAATGCTAGAAATTTGCTTGGTTCCATACCTTATAAGTTTGCAGGTGGTGTTACTAGAGTAGCTACTGATGCTTATGAAATAGCTTTAAATAAATTGTTTGGTATAGAGGAAGATGTTGTTGAAAACATATTAAGAGTTAATAGCCCATTGACTATAAACCCATATGCTATTACAGATTTTACTACTGACATTGTTGAAAAAGCAGAGGACATGTACAGAAAAAAGTACAAAGATGATGTTGCTTTTGATGATGCTTTTAATAGTTGGGAAAACTTTGGTGAATATGCTTTACAACAAACAGTAGGGCAAAGCGCGACATTTGCGATGCTAGCATCTGGCTTATATCCAGGTATGATAGGTATTGGTGCTAGCTCATACGACGACCAAAGAAGGTTGCTAGATAAAGAAGAAGAGTTATTAGGAACAAAACTATCCACGCACTACAAAGCAGCTGTTGCTACTGGTTTCACTGTAGCTGAAGTTGGATTAGGTTTTGCACCTACGTTTTTTGCTTTGAAAAGAGGATTTAATGCCGCTGATTTAATAGGTAAAAGAAGTTTAATTAACGAAGGTTTTAAGAAACATTTTACAAAACAATTTACAAGAGCTGGTGTTGATGGAGCTGTTGTTGAACCTCTTTCAGAAGGTGGTACTGTACTCGCGCAAAATGGTATTGATATACTTAGAGGTAAAGAAGGTGTAAGTATATTTGACAATGTACCTCAAGGTGCTTTTGATGGTATGTTTATAGGTACTGGTTTAAATTCTGTACCTGTTGTTAAAGGTATGGTTTTGTCAAACTTATCTGACTATAATAGCTTTGAAGGCTATAGAAAGAACCTAGATGAAATGGTTGAGTTAAACGAGATAGGTTTAGATCTAGACAAAAGAACTACAGAATATAAAATAATACAGCAAAAAGTAGCAGAGTTAAACGATGCTAACAACGAAATAATAAAACAAGTAGAAGAAAAAGTTGTAGCTAATTTAACTACTGAAGGCTTTGATTTATACGCAAGAGCAACGTCAAAGCAAGAGCTATTGAGAGCTAAGGCTAAACAAATACTTGAAAGTAATGAGCTAAGCGACGCACAAAAAAAACCTATATTAGCAG
>FYBJ01000018.1_pt1 | contig 37635 bp, 66 predicted proteins | sample 1134611 | NCBI WGS metagenome assembly FYBJ01 (sample SAMEA104116008, study PRJEB20421) | marine metagenome | isolation source: marine
GAGCCGTAGCCGTCACCGTATTCCTTAATTGAAAAGCGGTCTTTAACTTTGGGCATTGGACACAGCCGATTGAATAGATTGCTGAGCAATTTCAGTGCAAAGGGTTATAGAATAATCCTCGATTATAACTTTCTGACCCACCACACCTGAGAGTTTGCTATCAGCACTTAACCCAGAAACCGCCACACCTTCATACCAACTCAAAGACTTGTCTTTTGGCTTGTGATACCAAATTCTGCGCGCCTCTTTCAGTACAACGCCAGTGCTGTCTGCCATTTCAACAAATCCCGCGTTTATGCCTTCGTTCCTGGAGCGGACAATTACGTATTTTCCAATGAAATCATCATACATTTGCGAGTTTGTTGCTTTTGCATTGTTGCCAACCAGGGCTGCAAGTTTTTTTGCGTCGCCAATCGTTAAATCGTCAATGTTTATTGTCATTCTCTCTCTCTCCTATGCAGCGCGTGATGCGCCGCGTTTGTTAGTCGTGCTCACATGAATAGCGTTGTGTAGCGCAGGCGTAGCAATTAGCGCGCTCTTGGGCCTCCGCCGCCGCTTTGCTATATGACGGCTCATGCTCTGCTTTTTGCTTTTCAAATTCTTCATCATAACAAGGCTCACAGACTAATCCGTCGCCCCATTCATGACAGCCAACAAAATCAGCGTCACGATATTTGTCGCAAATCTCGCATCTAAAAACGCTCATAATTTCATCTCCGCCCTTTTATTTGCTTCCGCGCTCTGCCATTCGTGAAACTTCATTTTCACATATTCCATCTTTACCTTGGCTAGGTTGGCGGCGGTCTTTGCGTTGACCATCGAGGCAATCCATTCATGCCATTCCTTTGATGCTTTAATGTCGCGTTCTGCATGTGATGTTGGCATGTCGCCAAGGTTCTTCATGCGTTGTGCTAGGACCGCTGTCTTGCTTTCTTCTAGCAACCGGGCTGCCGCGTCCTTTTCAACCCAATCCTTTGCGGCGATCCGGTATTGTTCGCTTGGGGGTCTGCTCATGCTGCGGCCTGGCGCTTGTGTTTAATTTCAGCCCAAAGACTTTCTTTTTGTTCATTAGTCATCTTGGCGGCTAGTTTTTTGGTTTCATCTTGTTCTAGCCAAACGTCGATTGCGTCGCCGTTGTCCGCAGCCATGACCTCATCCATTAAATCGTTATAGATTGCCTCTTGTGTTGGCGTCGGAGCCTTCATATGCTTTGATATATCGCCGCCTGTTTTCTCCCCCCACGCCTCTGGGTCGGTGTCATTCTTGCCAACATTGGCTTTGTCTTTATCGTAAAGAGCGAGACCAAATTGATTGCCGAAAGTGGAAAGAGCCCGCTTCATTGCGTCGGTTTCGGCTTCTTTGATTGCCCCTTCAAAAGCGGCCCCCATATCGCCTGCAATGCCGTCACCATATCCAATACCTTGGCGGGTGATTACGTCACCATTGGCGCGCACGTTAATTGTTACGGTGGCCATGAAACGAACGCGCCATTTGCGGTTTACCTCTTGAGGTTCGCCCAGCTTGGCTAATTCTGTGTGGCGGTCCCATCCATCAAAACCAAAAATGCGGTTAGCTTCTGCGATGGCGTGCCAGCCCTCAATGTAATCCAGCTTGAAATTGCCATTAGAGCGCTGCTTGATGTTTTGGGGCTCTAACTTTTGTTCCAATAGTTTGTTTTGTTTGTCAGTAAACGGCATATCAGTAACCCTCAATTTCTGAATTGAAAATTGCGTCTGTCACGTAAGCTAGTGATGAGCTGATATTGTTGCGGGTAGGGTGGCCCGGCCCCTCTTTTTCTTTCACGCGCTCAAATACATCGGTTAGCTGTTCGCGGATTTGGCGCAAATCATCCGTTATTGTCGGCTCTGGGGCGGGGGCGTTCATGCTGCCTCTTTTTTCTGTGTGAGCAATTCCCTTGCCTCAGCAAGTTCGCGCTCAACCGTTTCGATTGCGCGCAAGCAATACTCGTGACGTATTTCGCAGCCGGTTTCTGCGTTGATTGCAGCGTGTGTGATTGCCTCAACCAACTTGTGAGCGGCGAATTGAAGTGTTGCGTTTGCGTTTGCCATTGGACTTACTCCTCACCTGCTAGATCGGGGTCGGGGTACACAATGGCCTCAAGCATTTCGTCACGAATGATGGTAGCAAACTCACGCTTTGCGCTGTTGTTGCTACGACGCTCGGCGCGCTTCATGTGCAATGAGCCGTAGTCAATGCCCAAATCTTTGACGAGCAAATCAAACTTTTCCGCCATCTCAGCAGCCATCGCTTTTGATGCGGTGGTGAGGGCGTCAATCTTTGCCTGCTCGGCTTCATAAGCCCGATCAGATGCCGTTTGAGGCTGGCAAAAGTCGGGAAGGGATTGTGTTGCTGACATGTGGCTCTCCGTTGTTGATGAATGAAAGATAGCTAATAAAGCTATTAGTGTCAATAGAAAACAGACTACATGACGATGTTTTTACATAACCCTTTGTTTTTTTGGGGTTTTAAATCTGTCTGGATTACAATATTTTGTTGTTGACAACGTTAGCCACACCAGCTAACTTTAAAACATGACTATTAAAGAATACATGAAAATTGCAGAAATTACACGCTCTGAATTGGCTGAAATGGCGGGCTGTTCGCCAATTTGGCTTTGGTATGTCGCCAATGGGCGGCGAAAACCTTCCTTTACGCTTTCTGATAAGCTGGTGAGTGCTAGCGGTGGGAAAATCACGCTTGAAGGAATCAGGGCTCCATTTGTTGAAACGGAGGCCGCATGACTTGCAAAACAAAACCCCGCCCAGTTTTTTCCAATGACAATTACCGAACACCGCTTGAACGAAAGCTAGGAACAAACCGTTTGGTGTCGTGCTTCCCCAAATACGACGCCAGGTCTCGCCGCAATAAACCCCCCACAACATACCCCTTGCGGCGGGACCAATTATTCCCAAAAGACGCAATAGACTTAACCGCGTGGTTTGAGGATGTAATCGCGTTGGTTTGTTGCGCAACAACGGTTGCAATTTGGATGGTTCTTTTTTTCGCGGTGACGCCATGAGCGAGAGTGTAGCAGCGTTTGAGCATTCCCGTCATGACGCAAAAGAGCGGTGGAGAATATACGGCGGACCCCATGAGGTTGTGCGGAGAGTCTATTTAGAGCCTCAATTGCTCAAGTTCACACAAGATGTTGCGTCTTTGGTCTGTGCAAAAACGAGCTTGCCGTTATGGCAAATGACCGGGCCAGGACAGACACAACGCCAGACATTGATGCGAAAGTATCTATCATTTTTCTTACGTCACCACCCTTGGGTTAAACAAAACTATGGCGGCGGAGATCGCAATATTGACGGTTCTCATAAAAATATGGGGTGGCAAAAGTCACCTAAGCGCACAGAGATTTTCGGCCTTTCCTATCCTGAAATAGGACGCATTATAGGCTGTGACCATACCACGACAATGCACGGTGAAAAGCGGTTGATGGCTATTGTAGAGCGTAATGTTTTGGACTCTGCCGCTGGCCTTCGTTGGATTGCGGACCAATTAAATAGCTCGTACAAATACCCTTATTTTGACATTGCCCCATTTGTTCCAAAGGCGAGGGTGGTCCAATGAAACCCTCAATTTTAGCAGATGAAATGATTCATTACGTAACGCCTGAATGGCGCACGTTTCGGGATATTTTATGGGAATTTAACGGCCCACGAGAGCGCACAATTATGCAGTCTGACGTGAAGGCTGCAATGGGTCAATTAGTCCGTCGCAAACTGGTGGAGACCAGAAAGTCAAAACGTGTTCCCGGCCAGAACGGTTTTTATAACGCTGATAACTCAGTTTACAGATTGAAGGTGCAGTGATGCAGTTTGACCTTATAGACGCTGTAGAAGCGAGTTATCCTGACGCGCCAGGCTATAAAGAGCGAGGCGGTGCCAGCGAGGAAGCGGCGAGGGCAGTCAAACCAAAGGCTGCAACAATTCGCAAGGACGTTTTGCGTTTGTTAGAAGCCCACCCAAAGGGCCTGACAGCACCAGCAGTGCGCCGGTTACTCAATGGCCGCTACACACTCAATTCAGTGCGTTCTCGCCTGTGTGAGCTTTCGTCACTTGATAAGGACGGCTGTGTCTACGCTGAGAAAACCGACATTCGCCGTGACGACCCGGATTCAGATTTTGCGGTCGCTGTTTATCGCTCGCTTTTGTTTTCGGGGGCTGCATGACCTCCACAAAGATTTGGTACCCTCACTATGTTCGAGACTTCAAAGCAAAAACGGGCCATCTTTCATTGGCAGAGCGCGGTGCATATCGTGCCTTAATGGATGAATACTGGGAGCGCCAAGGACCACTACCATCTGATGAGCGTGCATTATGCCGTATGATTGGTGCATTCCCTGATGAATGGGAGGAAATTCGAGAGAACGTATTATCTTTTTTCGAGGTGAGGGACGGCTATCTGCATCATTCCCGCATTGATGAGGAAATGAAGAGCGCTATTCAAAAGCGTGAGGCAAAGGCTAATAGGATTGCAAACGCCAGGGCTGCAAAGGCGGAAAAGAACAACTCTGTAAACGGCTCTGATAACAAGACTGTAAACAGCCCTGCAAACAAGACTGATAACAAACCTGTAAAACCTACACCGTCACCTACACCTACACAGTTATCTAAAGATAACCCTATTGTCAGTTTGGGAAATGATTTCTGGTTGAAATATCCGCACCCCCCAAATCGCGGTTCAAAATCGAAGGTAATCGAAAAAATCAACAAACTCCCACCGGATGAACAGAAACTGGCGCTGGATTCGTTGGGAGCGCATCGGTCAGCAATAGAACAAACCCGCAAGCGCAATCACGATTTCCAGCCTTGCATGGCTCAAACCTTCGTCAATGAACGTCGATGGGAGGGGTTTGGGGAAATTGTTTCACGGGAAACCATCGATCTTGCGTACCCGGATGATTTGGAATGCAAGCGAGCGATGGAACGGCTTTGCGTGAAGCATGGAGCAACGAAACTGAAAACATATTTTCAGCTAGCCGATGGATCACCGGCGCTCAGTCGAGACGGGGATAAGTTTATCATCCAATCGGATAGCCCGATAAAGGCTGAGCTTATCGATCAACGGTTGGGCGGCGATCTCAACACGGTTTTGGGTCAGGGTGCCTGGGAAATCATAATTGCACGAAAGGCGGCCGCGTGACGCTATCCCAAATCCCAAGCGAGCAATACGAGGAAACCCTCAAGGCCATGCGTGAGCGCTGTTACAGGGCGATTAAAACTATGAATACGTTGCAAGCTCCAATGGGGAAAGGTTTTCCCCGGTCATGGGCTGTTGGTGAGGTGGTGCGTTCACGCCATGAGGACTACGGCGGGATTAAGCGGCGATTTGTTCCGTCGCCGCGCGATTTGGAAGACATGCCAAAAGTAATGGATGCGATTGCTTGGTATAAAGCGCACGCAAAGCATGGCGAAAGAGATTATAGAATATTGGTGTCCAGAGCATTTGATCGACCTTGGTATATCATTGCGGAAAAATACTTCGACGGATCGGTGTCAGAAAGGTCATTGAGGCGTTGGCTTGATCGCGCAGTGTGTGAGATTGTTGAAACAGTAGGAAAAGCGAGGCGAGAGGTTGTTAGCAGTTACGCGAACATCATTGGCGGATAGTGAAAATTACCGCCCGGCATGGGGAAAATCATCTGAACGTGTGAGGCGGGAGATTGGTTGGCACTCAATTTATGTGATTGGTCCGCAAGAAGATGGCCCGGTGAAGATAGGGATAGCGGCTGATCCTTGGGTGAGATACCGCAATATCCAGTCATCAAACTGGACTGAGCTGCATAGATTTTATGAGATTTGGTTATCGGGTGACGTTTTAACAAAGCGCGTGGAGGCAACAGTTCACGCCGCATTTGGACCGCATAGAATACGCGGAGAATGGTTTGACCGATCTGCAAAAGAGGCAATTGAAAAGGTTGAAGCGCAAATCAAAGAATTTGGTTATAACAGCCAAACGCCTGAGCAATTCCGAGATTTTTTGAATGAAATGCGATTTGTTGTTGATCCAGAGGCAGAGGCCTTGACAAGAATGGGCGGCGCAGTTCACAAAGCAGGACAGAGTTGAATATTTTACGCCCGGCCCTTGGTGGTCGGGTTTTTTATTGCGCGGCGTCGTGGAATGTAGACACGAGAACGGGACAAGCCTCCAAGCGCCTGAAAAGGTCTGCCTGCCCTAACAGGGATTACCGGAGAAGCCGGAGTAACGCCCGGCCCGCGCAAACTATTTCCCCCGCTGGAAACTAGCCCAAGTCAAGAGCGATCCATTTAAATGATTGGCTTTATTCCCATGCGGGGGATTCAAATAAGGGAAAAGGAAAATGCAGATAGAAGCAGGGAAGAAGTACAAAACCCGTGATGGGCGAACAGCCCGCATTACTGATAAGCGAGAAGGAAGCCACGACTTCCCATTTCGCGGTAAAGTCTCAAACCCAGTTGACCGGCCTGGCATAGAAACATGGACCGTTGATGGCTCTTGGAATGGTAGGGATGAGGCTGAATTGGATTTGGTAGCAGATGCCTAGAAAGCCCGGTTTCATCCATAGCGATGAGGTGAGAAAAAAGATTAAATGCAAGCAGCTTATCAATAGGCTGATGACGCATATTAATTCTGATGAGCCCATATTAGATGCTTCACAAGTTAACGCTGCAAAAGCCTTGTTAAACAAGGTCTTACCGGATTTGAAAGCTGTAGAGGTAACAGGGGACAAAGATAATCCGGTTGTAGTGGAGGATATCAGCCAACATGACATTGCTAGAAGAATTGCTTTCGCGTTACGAGACACCGCAACTCAAGAAAGCAGCGACACTAGCGGTTGATTATTGCAAAGACTTAAAGTGGGTTCCCAACCCAGGCCCACAGACATTAGCGTATGATAGTCTAGCCGATGAGCTATTTTATGGTGGTGCTGCGGGTGGTGGTAAGACTGACCTAATTGCTGGTCTAGCGCTTAACCTCCACAAAAGAACATTGATACTGCGCCGGGAGGGTACGGACCTAAGGGGTATCGAACAGCGGTTTGTGGAGATTATCGGCAATGATGATGGGTACAACAAAAGCCGGAGAGAATGGCGGGTTGGTGATGGCCAGACCGTGGAGCTGGGAGCTTGTCAGCATGAGGGGGATAAACTTAGCTATCAGGGTCGCCCGCATGACCTTAAAGCGTTTGATGAGATTTGCCAGTTTACCAAGACGCAGTATCAGTACATCACAGCTTGGAACAGATCGGCAACACCAGGCCAAAGATGCCGTATTGTGTGCGCTGGAAACCCGCCGCAAACGCCTGAGGGGTATTGGGTAAAAGAGGCTTGGGCACCTTGGTTGGACCCGACATTCGAAAACCCTGCTAAACCAGGAGAGTTAAGATGCTTTACGACTGACCCAGAGTCCGGTGAAACGGTTTGGGTAGATAAAGATTGGGTTGGTATTGATGATGATGGTAATGAAATCCATCCTAGATCGAGAACATTTGTCCCGGCGCTGTTAAGCGATAACCCTGAATTACCGGAAAGCTATCGCTCCAACATTCAGGCGATGCCGGAGCCATTAAGGTCTCAACTGCTCTATGGTGATTTCACCAAGGGTGAGAAGGATCAAATCAATCAGGTTATTCCAACGGCCTGGATACGTGAGGCGCAGCAGCGGTGGCGTGATAACCCGCCAACTGGCAAAGAGCGCATGATATCTATTGGCGTTGATATGGCGCAAGGTGGAAACGATAAGACGGTGTTCGCCCCACGCTATGAGGGTAGGACAATAGGAGAGCTAAAGCGGTACGCTGGGCAGGAAACCCCAGACGGGCCGACAGCCTCAGCTTTGTTGATGAAGGAATGGCGCGACAAGGCGGCGTTGGTTATCGATATGGGCGGCGGCTACGGGCAAAGCACCTATGACCATTTGAAGGATAACGGTATATCGGCCTTTAAGTTTAACGGTGCTGATGGCTCGGACCAGCTCACACCGCAAGGTTTGAAATACAGGAATAGGCGGGCTGAGGCTTGGTGGAAAATGCGCATGGCATTGGACCCTGGCGGTAAGGACTTGATTAAGCTCCCGCCCGATGAGCGTTTAACGGCTGATTTGGCTACTCCTAAATGGGAATTAACCCCGCAGGGCATTAAGATTGAGTCGAAAGAGGATATTCGCAAAAGAATTGGTCGCTCACCTGATGATGGTGATGCGGTGGTGCAGGCGTTCTTTCATCCAAAAACGGACGCCAAACCAAAGCCAAGACGCAGGGAAAGAAAAAAGCCAAGAAGTGCATGGGCAGCTTGATGAGTTTATGGCTTTGACATAGAATATTGGCATAATCATTGGAGGTTCGCCCATGTTCATACTGTTCCCGATTGCTGCGGCTATGGTTTTAGAGCCAACACAGAATGATCAGGTGGATTACCTCAAGGCTGAATTGATGGAAATCCAGCAAGAGGAAGCCAGGTGGGATTACCGCTTTGGCGTTGACTGGATAGACAACGATGGCAAAACTTGACGAAAGACGGCTACAAGAGATTTTCATAGCCAAGGGTGCGGAGCGTGTGACTGTAGAGCCATGCGAGGCCCATCCTGGCTATTCTCGCGTCACCATTAGCGTGGGCGATTGGTCTAAGTCTGACAGCGTATTGAATGACAGATTGCAGGAACCGCACTTGGTAAGCCGGTTGACTGAAATGCTAGCGAAACACCTAGCACGATAGGAAAGCATTAAATGGCGTATGATGACGGCGTGTCCGATGAGGACGGGCCTAACGACTCACGTGAGGACCATCTTAAAAAGATGTTCGCTCGGTGGGAAACTGACCTTAATCAAACCTGGGCACAATGGCGCATTGAAGCGCGCATGTGCTATGGGATGGTGGCCGGTGATCAGTGGGATGATGACGCCAAGGCGGACCTAGAAGAACAGTTAATCGCGCCTATCAGTTGGAACCGCATTCAACCATTAATCGATGCTGTGGCTGGCGCACAGATACAAAACCGCCATGAGATTAAGTTTTTTCCTCGTGAAATGGGGGACGTTGGCTCGAATGAGCTTTTAACGTCTGCGGCTGAGTGGGCAGCGGACGAAGGGGATTTTGAGGACGAGGAATCAGACGCCTTTTTTGATGCGCTTGTGTGTGGTCTCGGTTGGACTGAGATGCGTATGGACTATGAGCAAAACAGTGAAGGCGAAATCCGCAAGGACCGCGTTGACCCGCTAGAGATATCGGCCGACCCGTCTGCAAAGAAGCGCAATCTATCGGATATACGTTATTTTCGCCGCGTTAGACCGTTCACGAAAGACCAATTCAAAGAGCGCTTTCCTGAGTGGGCCGATGAGGTCAACGCTAACAATGATCCGTTTGACCAAGAAAGCAAAGGCCATAGCCACGCTGGCGATGATTACGACGTTGAGGATGACGACCGGGAGGAGCGCCGCAAGGCGGGTGATATCTTTGTATCTGAGTGGCAATGGTATGAAGTGGAAACCTTTTACCGTGTAATTGATCCCGCTACGAATCAAGAGGCTGAGTTATCGAGGGACGATTACGACCGCATCAATGAGAAGTTTAGAACGCTTGGCGGGCCGGACCTTGATGGCGTGCAGTCTAAGCGGCGTATCTACTACCGCGCATTTTGTGCTGGCGAAAAGATTATTGAGCATGAGGAATTACCAGACCAGGGTTTTACCTACCATGCCATTACCGGCAAGCGTGATCGAAACTCAGGGATTTGGTACGGCCTAGTCCGATCTATGGTTGACCCGCAACGGTGGGCTAACAAGTGGATGACCCAGATCATGGTTATTCACAATAAGAACGCCAAGGGCGGCGTGATGATTGAGGCGGACGCGGTTGAAGACCTTAACAAGTTCGAGGAAGAATTTGCGCGGCCCGATTCCGTTTCGATTGTGGAGCCTGGCGCTTTAAGCTCAGGCAAGATTTCACCAAAGCCGGTCTCACAATACCCGCAAGGGTTAGACCGCATGATCCAAATGTCGATTAGCTCAATCCGTGATGTGACGGGGATTAACCAAGAGCTGTTAGGCATGGCTGAGAAGAACCAGCCCGGCATTGTGGAAACACAGCGCAAGGAAGCTGGTTACACCATGCTGGCCATGTTCTTTGATTCACTGCGTCGCTACCGTAAGAACTCTGGCCGGATGCTGCTTAAGTATATCCAGAATTATATCTCTGATGGCCGTTTAATCCGCATCGCGGGCCAAGAGGGCGGCGTTCAGTATGTGCCGCTTATTCGTGATGAGAACATGCAGGATTACGATGTAATCGTGGATGAGAGCGCGAGCGGTCCAAACCAGAAAGAAAAGGTTTGGGGTATGCTGGTGCAGATGATGCCAATCCTTCAACGTGCGCCGTTGCCTGGTTCTGTTTGGGCTGAGTTGGTGCGTTATTCGCCGTTGCCGGAATCGGTCTCTCAGAAAATCATCAAGGCGATTACAGCACCACCGCCACCTGAGGTGCAGCAAGCCAAGCAAGCGCAGCAGCAAATGATGCAAGCTAATGCGATGGCTGAGGTGCAGAAAACACAAAGCGAGGCGCAAGAAAACCAAGCGCAGACCGCTGAGATTATGGCTAGAGCGCGTAAGGCGAAACTAGAGGGCGACCACCAGGCGCTAGAGACCATGATTACAGAGTTGCTAACGCCCAAGACACCGACAGAAGAAATCCACGTAAGGGTAAACACGTAAGAAAGGGAAACTAATGTCTACATACGATATGAAACAAATTGTGCAGGCCGTTAAGGCTGAGACAGGCCAAGATATTGTCTGCGATTACTTTGATAGCGCTGGCAATATGGAGGGCACTTGCGACGGCGAGCATTTTGATTGCGTCGTGCCGGTGGTTACCAAGAAATATAGACCTGACGCCAAAAACCAGCCCGATGTTTACGAGACTATGGTGGTTTTTGATGTTGAGGGCGGCATTAAGGCGTTGAAAGAGGCAACTAAAAAGAAGGTCACGCGGGCACCAGCAAAGAAGAAAGCAACAGTTAAGGCGGCACCAGTTGAAACCGCTGATGAGCCCGCGGTTGTCTAAGGGAAAAAGGGAAAAGGGAACTAACGAATATGGCAGATGATGCACAGTCAATCTTGGCAGAAATGGATGCGGAGCCCTCTAACTCAGAGGAATTTCTTGACGAGGTTTTGGAAGGTGAACCCCATGAAGGGGACGAGCCTAAAGAAGACGAGCCCAAGCAAGAGGAAACGGAAACCAAGGCCAAGGACGAAAAGACAGACGACGAAAAGCCTAGAGAACCTTTAACGTCTGAGGAATTAGAAAAGCGATGGAAGGACCAGCAGGGCGCAACATTTGCTGAGCGACAGCGACGGCGTGAGCTTGAGGACAAAATGGCTCGCATGGAACAAAGTTTCCAGGCGATTCAACAGCGAATCCAGCAGCCTCAACAACCACAAGACCAGCAACAACAGCAAATTGATCCTGAACAAGACCCTGTAGGCTTTCTAAAGCAGTTACAGCAACAGCAGCAGGCTCAAGCACAAGCCCAACAGCAGCAAATGCAGCAACAGGCTCAAATGCAAGAGCGTGTCGCGGCTGTTCATCGCCTGGGGCAAAATGTTTCGGATTATGAGCAAGATTTTGTCACTCGTAACCCGGACTATTACGAGGCGGCTGAACATCTAATGAATGCGCGGGCTCAACAGCTTCAATCTTTTGGTGTGACTGACCAACAGGAGATATTGGGGCAAATCAAAGCTGAGATTGCCCAGCTTACAGGCAACGCTATCCAGCGGGGTATTAACCCAGCTCAAGCAGCTTACGATATGGCCAAGCAAATGGGTTATCAGCGCAAACAGCCTGAAGCCCAGCAACGGCTAGATATGGCTCGCGCCGGTCAGCGTGCGTCTAAAACGGTTTCAGGTGGTGGCAGAGGTGCCGGTGGGCCTATGTCCCTTGCAGATATTGCAGACCTTGAGGGACCAGAATTTGATAAGGCTTGTGAGAAGCTATTCTCCGCTGCCTAATCACTTGAGTAGAGTAAACCACGTTTAGCCCACGGACGGGCTTATAGACTACCGATTGCGGCTTATCCACGGACGGATTACCCCACGTTTCATACCACGGACGGTATGGGCTGCGATATTCAATCGCGGCGTTTCATTTCCATTAAAATTAGGAGACTACAATGGCTACAACTGCCTATGGCGTTAATGCGCCTGAGGCCGTTAAGCTGTGGTCGAAACGCTTAGCCCGTGAAGCGCTTAAAAAGACGTATATCGGCAAGTTTATCGGCTCTGGCGACGACGCCCTCATTCAAGAAAAGAAAGACACCAAGAAGTCTGAAGGTGACAGAATCCGCACTACACTGCGTATGCAGTTAGGTGGCGCGGGTGTTGTTGGTGATGGCACCTTGGAAGGTAACGAAGAAAGTCTGACAACCTATACGGATGATCTGTTGATTGATCAGCTTCGCCATGCGGTACGTTCCGGCGGCAAGATGACTGAGCAACGCATCCCGTTCTCCATTCGTGAGGAAGCCCGAACGGGTCTGACCGATTGGTGGGCTGGTCGTATGGATCGGGCATTCTTTATGCAAGTCTGCGGATTTAATGCAGGCGCTGTGACAGAACGTGGTGAAAACTACGACGGCACAGACCTACGTTATACAGGCCAGAATGCAATTCTCGCTCCAGAATCAACGGCGCACTATCGCCTAGACGCTACGTCTGGTCTTGTGTCCGGTGCATCTGATGAGGATTTGGTATCTGCTGACACAATGACATTGACTATTCTTGACGACCTAAAGGCAGAGGCGGAAACGCGCTCTCCTGTAATTCGTCCGGTAATGATCAATGGCGAGAAGCATTATTGTGTGTTCCTCGACGTATTGCAGGCGCGTGATTTGCGCAAAAACACGAATACCGGCCAATGGCAGGACATTCAAAAAGCTGCAATGCAGGGTGGTCAGATTTCCAAAAACCCAATCTTTAACGGGTCTTTGGGCATGTATAACAACATGATCCTTCACTCTACAACGCGTATCTCACAGGGTGTTCACTCATCCACGAGTGCCGCAATCTCAACTGTTCGCCGCGCTGTCTTGTGCGGGGCGCAGAGTTCTACGATTGCCTTTGGTAAAGGTCATTCGTTCAACAAAATGGGCTGGCATGAGGAAACATTTGATTACGGTAATCAATTGGGTGTGTCTTCAGGCTGTATTTTCGGCATCAAAAAGAATCGTTGGAACAGCAAAGACTTCTCTACGCTCGTTCTTTCGACTTACGCAGCATAGGAGGGCTTGAGCAATGTCAGCTAGAGAATTTCATACTCAGCAAGTGCATTACTTGCGCAAGTCTGTTGTGTTTGGTGATGATGGGACTGCGGTAACAGTTGGGGAAATCCCTGCTGGTGCAACAATCCTTAAGCCTTTATCGGGCGTTAATGTTGATACGGCTTTTAATGCCGGAACAACAAACACCCTAAACATTGGTACAAGCGCTGATGACAACCTTTACGGTACGTTGTTGGCGGTCGGTTCTATCGCTTTTGTTCCTTTGGATGAAGCTGTGGCCATGACGGTTGCGGCTGATACCACAATTACGGCGACTGTCGTATTGACCGGGACAGCGGCTACAGCCGGTGCTGGTGAGGTCGTTATTGCCTACATTCCAGACAATGACGGCTAAGAATCTCGTTCTTAGATGAAGCACTAGGAGCTTGAGAACCAGGCGCGGGGCGCACCTCCCTTTGTATCCCGCGCCTGTGTTCTTTTTTGAAAGACAAACATGGCAAGCCTTGCAGACTTAGAAACCGACATTAGCGACCACGAGCGTCGCGCAACGGTTAAAGATAAAGCGGCTATTGGTGCGTCCATTATCCGGGCGATCCGTCATTATTCAGGGCGTCGCTGGTGGTGGAATGAAAACCAGGGCACCGCATTTAATACTGTGTCGGGTACAGAATATTATGCATTGCCAAGCCCGTTGCGGGTTATCGACAATGTATCTGTGACGGTTAGCCAAGATCCGTATATCCTTGAGCGTCGCACCAATGGTTATATTGAGGAAGTTTACACCCCAGCAGGTGTTTACTCCGGCAAGCCATCCGATTGGTGCCTGTTTGAGGATCAAATAAGAATTTTCCCAATCCCCGATGGTGTCTATGCGGTAAAGGTCCAAGGCTATGGTCTTGCGTTGCCGACATATTCCACAGACGCCGCTGACGCTTGGACAACAGACACAACAACACCTTGGGCGAATGATGCTTACGACTTGATCTATTCAAGAGCCCGCGCGTTATATGCCATGAATTGGCGTAATGACCGTGAGGGGTTTGTTGCCCATAGCACAGAAGAAGAAAAATCACTTCAAGCCCTGATGGCTGAGAATAACAAGCGCTCTGCGTCTCGTAGGCTGAGAGGTTGGAGCGTTGGCTGAGGCATTTATAGAGTTTGGCCCCTGGGCACCTGACCATCCTGCCTATGGCGGAAATCGCCTATCAGGTGGTGGTCAGGTATTCCTTGAGGATGCAAAGGGCGTTTACCATACGTTGGGCGGTTATCGCCCGCTGATTGGGCCTGGCACGTTGGTCGGTGAGTTTACCGGCTCGCAATTCCCGGAACAGTTCACGCCTAACACCATGACGGCTGGCGACCCTATTTTGTGGCTTGATGACCAAGACACATCCACCATGACGCTAGAGCCCGCGTCTCCGCTGGGCATTCGGGTGTCAGCATGGAACAATAAGCTAACCGGCACGATTGCAGGCAATGGCGCGGCAATGAGCGCCGGTAATCCAGACGCTTGGTCCGGTGGTCCTGATTACGAATTTAATGACCGAATGACGTTCTCTAACGCAACGTCTTCAAATTCGGGCATCGATATTGATCTATCGGCAGCTCATACCGGTGATGACCTTTGGGTTATGGTTTATGCGGGGTTCTTTGGTAATCCCGCGCTTACTCAGGGCGATATTCTGATTGAGTTCTATAATGATGGCGAGGACGGCGCAGACCATGCCGACAGCCTCGTTATCCGCCGCAAAACCTCTGGCTCTGATCAGATTATGGAGGTTTTCCGCAATGGCGAGACAGCAGCGGAATCGACGGCGATTGTCTCCAATACTGAATATTTCATGCTGTTTATTCAGGTTGATGGCACAAACAAGATTGTAAGACTAAACGGCACGCAGACGGACACTGAGTTATCGTCTGGTGCTTTCAATTTCACCAAGATGCGGATTGGTGCCGCAAACGATAAAGACAACTCGGTAAGTTGGCTTGGTTGGATTCGAGAGGTTGTTGTTGGCACCACGGCGCTAAGCGCAGACGATATTGAGAAAATCGAGGGCTGGTTAGCAAATAAGCGGGCTGAATTGGACAAGCTGCCTTCAGGGCATACCTACAAGGCTTCGGTCCCTTATACGAATGCAATTACATATGCCAATGAGCCAACGTCAACGGGGCTATTCTGGTCACGTACCGGCTCGGCCTATATGTTTGTCGGTGATTATGACAAGATTTACCTGCTTAACCAGGCAACAGAGGCTTTTCAGGACGTAACTAACGCCTCTACGGACTATTTAGCCACCCGTGATTTGCCGTGGCAGTTCGCCCAGTTTGGCAATCGTGTGGTTGCTGTGAGCCGGAACACGAGGCCGCAATATTTTGATTTGGGTGTTTCGACACACTTTGCAGACTTACCAGGTAGCCCGCCTGCAGCAAGAGCGGTGGCCCAGGTCAGGGATTTCATATTCTTAGGCTCATTGAATGATGGTGGAATAAGAGAAAACTACCGCGTTAGGTGGTCAGGGTTTAACGATAGCGAGGACTGGACGACAGACCCAGGCGGAACGCAGGCTGATTTTCAGGATTTGGATAGCGGCTGGGGCGAGGTCATGGCCATTGTCGGCGGCGAGTTCGCAACGGTTATCCAGCAGCGCGCTATTACTCGTTTCACCTATGTTGGCCCGCCTTATGTGTTCCAACGGGATACGATTGAAATTAACCGTGGAACGATTGCGCCGCATTCGGTCATTCAAGTGGGCCGACTGATCTACTTTTATTCGCATGATGGGTTTTATGCCTTTGACGGCGTAACCTCTCAAAAGATTTCAGATGACAGGCTGCACAGATGGGTAGAGGCTCGCATTAGTGACGTGACGGCCTTGCAAATGCGGGTTGAACACGACCACGAGCGCCGCATCATTGTTTGGTCATGGCCTTATGATCCATCCGGCGCAGACCGCGAGACCGCAGGTCTATTGCTGGTTTACAACTACAAAACCGGAAATTGGACCTATCATTGTCAAACAGACCTTAGATGGTGGCCAGTACAGGGGCCGCTGTTTGAGATTTATATCGACATTGATGTTGACGACACGCTGATTGATACGAGTGATCGGATAATTGACAGCGAGACGGGCGGTTACTCGCGTATCTTGGGCATGAATTACGACGGTGAGCGCTGGCGCTTATCTGAGCTTGACGGTGGCACTGTTACCGCGAGGCTAGAAACAGGCAAAATTGCAATAACACCTGGGTGGCGCTCACATCTTAACGGCGCTCGTGTCGTTGGTAATATCGATAGCGACACGGTGTTACGAGTGGCGGCTCAATCGGATGATGCTTATGCAAGCAACACCCTAACAACTACCTCGCTAGCTGATGAATACACTCACAATTTGGTTGAGGATGGTTACGTCCCGCTGGATAGTGAGGGGCGATATCACGGTATCCGGGTTGAATGGGATGATGGTAAAGGCGTCACAAGTGGTGATGTTGAGGAATTGGTTGCAGTACAGGGCATAGAGCTTGAATACTCGAAACTGGGTAGATCATGACGCGGGGCTCTAATCGGCGCGCATATCCTACCCCTCCAACAACGGATGGTTTTGCTAAGGCCCAGGTCTTGTTTGCCCAATCTTTTGAGAGCTTATTTGGTGGCCGCATTAACTCGGTGAATGATTTCACCTTAACGGCGGGCACAAGCACCGTTATCACATCGCCATTTTTTCATGGCAGTAGCGTCTTGATCTTTATGCCGAAATCGGCAGCAGCAGCGGCTTTACACCCCAGCATGTGGGTTGTGCCGGGATTACGAACAGCAACTATTAACCACGCAACCGCCGTAGGTGGCGAAGCGTTTTCATGGGCAGCGTTAGGATGAGCAAAATACTTGAATGGGCGCAAATCGCGCAAGACAGAAACCCTACGGTTTTCCCCGTTGGCGGTGGTGGCTTAGACCAAAATGATTTGCCACGTTGGCAGGGAAACCAGCTAACCATGCCTGGCCTTGGCGGCCTTTTAACCGGTAGCGGTAATGGTGTTGGTGTTGGTGGGGGCGGCGGCTCAACCGGTGGCGGTACAGGTGGTGGTACAGGCGGCGGCGGTGTAACGCTTCCACCTCCTACGGGCGGCGGCGGTACGGGCGGTGGTGGTGGGGTTAACCCCGTCAATATTGATTCAGCAGCTTACTTTAACCTCTATCCTGGATTGCAGAACGCTTACAATCAATCAGTTGGAAACCCTGATGCGACGTATATCCAGCAGGGTTACCCGCAAGGGCCTAATGGTTGGGCGCAATTCCACTGGGATACATACGGGCAGAACGAAGGGCGGCAATTCTTCCCGCTCGGTAGCGGTGGGCTTACTGTCTAATGCGTGTACCACCTGATGACGTAATCCCAACGCTTCAGGAGAATGAGAAATATATTGATTTGTTGGCGGACGCGGTTGAGCGGTCTAATGGCCGGCAAACATTCCAAACGCTTGTCACTGAGTTGGTGACAAGCAAGGCAACGCTTTGGGTTCGAAAAAACTCGCTGATTGTTACGCAATTGCTGACCTATCCAACGGGGGCCAGGTGGCTTTCAGTTCGGATTGGAACGGGCGATATGCGGACACTTAAGGCGATGATCGGAAAGATAGAGCAATACGCCAAATCACGCGGGTACGATGGTTTGGAAAGCACCGCGCGGCCTGGGTGGTCGCGGGTTGGTAAGGCGCTTGGTTACAAAACCTCGCATTTATTTATTGAGAAGGAATTGAGCTAATGGCGGCAGGTGGTCAGGCAGTGACCCAAGAAAACGAGCCGTGGGCACCCGCGCAACCGTTTATTCAAAGCGGTATGCAAGCGGCCCAAGGTCTTGTTAACAATGGCACTGGTCAGCAGTATTTCCCAACATCAACGGTTGTTCCGTTCTCGGACCAGACGGAATTGGGGTTGCAGGCGATGGAAGGTCGGGCATTACAGGGCTCGCCTTTGGTGGACGCAACAACCAATGCAATTACTGGCATCATGGACGGCTCTGCCCCCTCGGCCCAGTATTGGCAAAACAACCTAAATGGTGACTATCTAAATTCAAACCCGCATTTAGACGCGACTTTTGATCGAATGTCTGATCGGGTCATGTCTAGCGTTGATGGCGCTATGGGGCGTGCGGGCCGCACAAATTCAGGTGCCCACCAAGATTTGATGTTTGATAATCTGGGGGATTTGGCTAATCAGGTTTATGGCCAGAATTACCAGCTTGAGCGCGACAGACAGCACCAAGCGGGCTCTGCCTATGACCAGTTCACGGGTAGACAGCTTCAAGCGGCGGCGATTGCTCCAACGGTCAACAATCTTGAATATCAGGACATCGACCGATTGCTTCAGGTAGGTCAGACACGCGAGAACCTTGGTCGCTCCTACATGGAGGACATGATCAACCGGCACAATTTCGGGCAGCAAGCGCCTTGGAATGTGCTCAACAACTATCAGAATATTGCGCTGGGCTTGGGCTCATTGGGCGGCACAGCCTCCACAACACAGCCAGGCGGCGGCGTTGTTGGCGGTCTTGGCGGCGGTCTTGGCGGTGCTGCAACGGGCTTGGCTCTTGGTGGTCCGGTCGGCGGTATATTGGGCGGTCTCGGTGGCCTGTTAGGTGGTCTCTAATATGTTTGGTGGTTTAGGAATGGGCGGCATGTTGGGCGGTATCGCATCCACCATGCGCCAGCACCCGCAGGTGCAGCAGCATATGCAGCAAATCCCGCAAGGGTTGGGCGGATTGGTGAGCCAAGGTTATGGCCCGACCTTTGGTAAATTCAACGCATCGGACGAAGAATTTAAGGCGGAGATGCAGCAGCAGGATGAGGCGGAAAAGCGTCAAATCCAAAACCAGCTAGAAGACCAATTGTTAGGCGGTGGCCCGGTTGGTTCTGATGACCCGACCGCCCTAGACGATATCATGGCTGAGCAAGAGCAAGCCAAGCAATACCGTGAAGAACGCAAAGCCCTTAACGACGGCCTGGCTTACGGGAAAATCACACGCGAAGAATACGACCGCAGAATGGCGTTGCTAGAGCAAGCATACGCACAGATTAAGGAATAAAGAAATGGACGTTATGAAAGGCTTAGGCAGCTTGTTAATGCTCCCCGTTCGCGGTGCGCGGGCAGGAGGGCAAGCCATCATCGATATATTTGATAAGGATGGCCCGAAATCAGAAATCACAGACCGCGATTTTGACGAATGGGCGCGACGTATTGATGAGCAAAAGCTGGCAGAGTTTGCTGCAACGCAACAGCCTAGCCCTAACTTTGACAATATGGCCCCTCGTAACCCTGAGATTTATGGAACGGGTGACCGGGATTTCCAGGGCAAGTCAGACGACCGCTTTATGTCTATGCAGGAAGCGGCGGAGATTGAGGCGAAAGCCCAGCGTTTCCGAAACCGTCTCTACACGGCGGACATTATCGGTGATCAGCTTAGCGCTCGCTCTGAAGGTAAGCGCCGCGACGAAGAAATTATGATCCAAAAACTAATGGCCATGATCGAGGCCCAAAAAGCGCTCCAGGCTCAATTAGGTTTGGGTAGAATGCAGCAGGGTCAACAGGGACAAGGCGGCGGCTTTGGTAACACAATCCCAACGGCAACGGTCGCTGGTCAAAATGGAGGCGGTTACTAATGTTTGGCGGATTTAGCGGAAAACAAGCAGCTGGTGCGGCGTTGCAAGGTGCTGGCGGCATGAAGTCTTTGCAAGGGTTGGCGGGCCAGCTCATGCAACGTGAAATGATGAAAAACCTTTTTGGGGACATGTCTTTGGCACCGCCCCCAACGCCTCAAACGCCAACACCAGGTCAGCAAGGCGGGCCGCAAGGTGGTGGCATGGGTGTTCCAGCCCCACAAGCACCAATGGGACCGGGTGCACAACAAAGACCGATGCCGGGTGGTCCGATGCAAAAACCAACACCGCAAGGCTTGGGTGCGTTAATTGGCGGTTCTGGTGCGCCAGGTGTTAACCCTGCACAATTGGGCAACCATCAAACAAGCCTAACCCCGCCGCCAGGACAACCAACACCAACGCCGCCAGAGCAGGTAGCCGATGAGAGTTTCGGAAAGCGCGTAGGTGGTGGTGATCTACCCGACCCTAATGCGCCGCCCGATCCGTTGGCGGGTGTTGAGCCTGACCATGATCAAACACAAGGTTTAATGGAACAGCTTGAATATTGGGAAAATCAACCTGACGGACCCGAAAAGGCACAAGCCCTTGAGGATATCCGGCAAGCAATAGAGCAATTGAAACAAGGCCAATAGCCATGAGCGAAAGCAAGATTACAAACATCGAAAAGCCAAAGGGCGGCCTTGGTGCGCTGTTGAACAACCGTGAAGCCATGCTTGCGCTTGGAATGGGCCTAACCTCCGCTTCGCGCGGGCGTGGCTTTAATGCCGGGGTAATGCAAGGTTTGAGCGCCTACGGTATGCTTTCACCAGATGATGTCGAGCGCCTTGCTGCCAAAACTGAAAATATACCGGTTGAAAAACTGGACGTTGGAAAAAGCGAAGTTATTGCGGTTGGGTCTGGCGCTTTTGTTCCTGAGGGCGCTTTTGGGAATCTTTCGGAGTCAGAGCGCGCAATGGCTTCAAATCTAAATTTCGCAGATGCGGCGTTTAAAAATGGCGATAGAGCTGCGGCCATGAAAGCCTATGAAGCGGCGGCGGAAATTGCCAAACAAGACCAGGCGGCAGGTCGCTTGCATCCAGACACGCTAGAATTGTTTCAAGACTTTGCTGCGGAATATTTGAGCGGCGAATAGACAATGTATTACGAAGCTATTCAACAAGCGCTATCTCAAGGGTTAGCGCTAAATCTAGGCTATAAAAATGGTGCAGACCGCGTTGTAATTCCGCGCGAGCGGTATACCGACAGCTCCGGTGATGACACCCTTTTGTGTTGGCAGGTTTCGGGAAGCTCTGGCGAGGGGTGGCGTGCTTTTCATATTTATAAAATCACGTCTGCGACGACCGCACCAAATCCGATTGATCCGTCAAGCGCGCCAAATTCAGCACCCGTGCCAAGTTTAGCGCCAGGCAAAACAAACCAGCAAGAACAACACCCACAACCATTTATAGGGGTTTAGAGAATGAGCGAGCCAAGCAGTTACCGAGGCGAGGACGGTCTATATTATTACGCCAAGGGCCCAAACAAGGGAAAACCTGTTGAGCCACTAAATGTGGGCGTATCAATGACAAGCGACTTCGGGGTCATTTTGCCTAACCTTGAGGCTTCGGTTAAAGAGCTAGAGAATATTGAGGGCTCTGGTTATAGATTAAAAGATGACTGGGGAGCCAGATATTTGGATGACGCCCCCTTGCCAGGCAGTGATGAGGCTGCAAAATTTATAGGCAAGGATGACTATCAACAATACAGGGACGCTGAATCTTTGTTTGAGGCGTCGATTATTAAGTATTTTGCAGGCTCACAACAATCTGTACAAGAAGCAAAGCGCCAAGCTAAAGCATATTTAAACTCTCCGACGTCATCACCTGAATCTTATCGTCGTAAAGCATTGGCGCGTCGCCGTGTTGTTGAGGCCGCCCGGCGCGGGCTGCTTAAAGAGCCTTACGATTTGAAATTAATTCTTGATGAGGCAGAAAACGAAGTTTCTAAATCATACGGTGGTGGTTTATCTGAGCAAGAGCAAGAAGAAAAGCGCCAGATAGAAAAGATGTTAGGTATTCAAAATGGCAACTAAACCTATCAGCGAAATGAATGAAAACGAGCTTCGGGCTTATTATCGCTATTTAGAGCTGAAGGAAAAAGAGGCAGCAGGATCAAGCGAGCCAGAGTTTGACCCGAAATCGCGCGAATTGCATGAGTCTATGGTGCGTAACCCTTTGAATGCGCCAGGCAGAACGGCAGCCCAGGCGTTTAATTTTTCAGATGAGGTTATGGGTGCTGATGCGCGCTTGCATAACATATTCCGAAAGCCTGAAAACCGAGTAGACCCAAAAGAGGTTGCAAAGCTTGAACAACAGCGCGTTGCACAATCACGTTCTGAAAAACCTCTTAGAACAATGGGCGCGGAAGTGGCGGCAACGCTACCTTTGGCGTTCTTGAGTGGTGGGGGAACACAGGCCGCAACATGGGCCGGTCGGGCTGCTCAGGCTGGTAAGGTTGGTGCAGGTTATGGGGTGGTAGCCGGGGCCGGTGCTGGTGATGGCGTTGGCGATAGATTAGCCCGCGGTGCGGGTGGCGGTGTTGTTGGTGGTATTACTGGCGCTGCTGGGCAGGTTGGTCTTGAGCGTGTTGCAAACGGGGCAAACAAGTTTGGCAGAATGGTTAAGCGTCGCGGTGCGAACAATACCGTTGCACAACGAAGGGCAGCGCGACAGGTAGCCGATATGGTGGACAGCCAAGGCGTTGAAATTGGCACGGCGCGCCCTGGAATGGACCGCATATATGATATTCTTGATGGTTCAGGGCAGGCAAGGCTACGCCAAGCAGCAATGAAAAGCCCACAAGCGAAAGCGATGGTTGAGGCGCGTGGCAGGGATTTGGCACAATCTCAGCAAGGCAATCTACAAGATGCCGTCGGCAAGACGCTAGGCGCTCGTGCTGATGATTATATGAAGGAAATAGCCGACGCAGAATCTGGAATGAGGGCGGCGGGCAAGGCTTATAAGGCTTTTTACGGCGATAAGGGGTTTCCTCGACAGGCGCTAGATAGCTTTTTCGATGATGATAACTTTAGAAATGCGGCAAACGCAGCGGTTAAGTCGGCGCGGTCGAGAGAAGGTGTCAGCTTTTCGTTGGATGATGACTTTATGTCGCCTCAGGTTGTTGACAGAATTAAACGCTCTTTGGACGAAAAAATAAGAACCGCAGTCCGCCAAGGTGATCAGACTGAGATTGGCGATTTGTCGGCGCTTCGCAATCGATTTGTTAATCAAGTTGATGAGTTTTACGGTGATACTTATAAGGCAGCCCGCAGCGAATTTGCAGGCCCCGCAAGGCGCAGGGAATTGATTGAGCGCGGCACCAAGGCCTTAAAGGATGATGGCGATGATTTATCGGCTGAGATTGCTCATCTAACCGGTGATGAGTTGCAGGCGGTCAAAATTGGCATAGCTAAAGCTATCCAAAAAGAAGCTGGTAAGGCCAAGAGCGGCAAGTTTGGAAAACCGGGCGATGCTGCGGCGCGCTTACTCGATACCCCGAATAAAGAAAAAACGGTTAGGGCTGCCTTTGGTGATGATGCTAGTTTTGAGCGCTTCCTGGGTATGGCAGAAACACAAAGCAGGCAGCTTAAAAACTTTGATAGAGCTAATCCAGCGACGGGTTTAGAGCGCCCATTGACTGAGGCGGCGGGCGACATGAAAAGCCTTGCTACCTCTGCGGCTATCGATGTTGCGGGCGGTGGTGGTGTCTCAACAAGCGCCAATCTTATGAAGCGCTTTGGCGATATGGTTACAAAAAGCAAAGTTGACCCTAACGTAGAGCGAGAGGTTGCTGAGTTGTTGCTTGCGTCGCCAGAAATGGTTTCTGAGCTGAGTAATCCGCTTGCTGTTGAAATGGCAAAGCGCGCCGCAAAGAAACGAGCGGCGGAGTTAATGTTACGCGGCGCACCAATTACAGGCGCACAAGGCGGGCGGCTTATCCCGCAATCCAGCGACCAATCAGGGTAATGATTGCGCAAAATGCAAAGATGTAAACAGCCACCACCACATTCCAGAACATAGGATGAATTAAAAGATAGTCGGTTAGGCGAAGGCGGGGCGCAACCTCTTGTTGTTCTTCGTCTTTTTTATCAACCGATACGCTATTTTCTTTAAAAATCTCCATGGCTGAATAAGGCCATAACGAAGCAGAAAAGTCAAAACACGCAAGCCCTGCCATTTCGGCGGGGTTTTTTTATATCCAGAGGATCAAATGGGCGTTGAAAATTATAACAGTTCCCCGTCAAGTAACACGACACTTGCGTCAACTTCTCTTGCCGAGGGGCAGACAAGGCAACGTGATCTAAACGATCAGATCAGGCAAATCCTAGCCGACGTTAAGCGCGGCGTACCTATGCGTTTTGATGATGTTGCGGCAGTCCAGGCGGTGGACAATAGCGCTTCATCCGGCACGATATCCGCGACAATCTTAGTTGATGGCGTTGGCTCTTTTTATTATGACAGTGCTGACAGCAGCACCGCACATGATGGAACGGAAGTCCTCGTTACAGCGAGCGGTGAGCGGTATAAAATCTTTGGCGACCCTGAAGACTATCAGCCGAATGTTAAAGCTTCTAGCGAGTTAACGGTTGCCTCTGGGGCCATTACGCTTTCGCGTTACTCTCACACGGTTGATACCGAATCGGATGCGTCGGCTGATACCCTAACAGACATTACTTGGTGGTCAGGTGTTAAGGCTGGGGACACCGCAGAAATTCGGGCGGAAAACATTGCCCGTGTCGTTACCATCGAATCCAATACTGGCGCAGGTAAGATCAAGACGCCAGACGATAGAGACATTGTCCTAGATGAGACAACGAAGGTGTTTCGCCTTCTTTGGGATGGTACGCAAACGCAAGTTATTTCAGGCGTTTCAACGGGTGGTGAGGGTGATTACGTCACGTTCTTGGGTAATGCCGAGGACACCGCATCTGCAAGTAATTGGACGCTTCTAAAAACCATGATTGCGGATTCTGCTAATGCGGGCAAAATCATTTATTTCCCTGACACTGGGAGCGCAACCTATTCGCTTGATATTGGCGATGAGGCTGCGGTCGATATTGGCGGCGCAGGTAGGGCGGTTGGCTTAAAGACGGCACCAGGCGCAGAGATTAAATTGGTTGTCCCGACGCAATCCTCAACGCGGCGCATTTTCAATACTACTGGGGATTGTTGGTTTCCGGCAAAAATCACTGTTGATACCATGGCGGCGGGTGCTGCAATTTATCTAATTGGGTGGGAAAGCGGTTCTCCAAATCTCGACTATTTAGAGTTTGACGGCAACATGACCTATAATGGTTTGACCGGTTACGTTGGCGGCAACTTGGACGCCAAGCCAAGCGTTATTATCCTGCAAAATGGTATTGTCGGGGACGTTGCCGATCTTTCAATGCGCCACGCCAAGATTTCTAATTATTGGCGTTGGATGCTCAAGGCGACGCAAGACACAGGAACACTGCGCTGCACCGTTGAGCACTGCGTATTGAGTAACTCTCAAAGTTATTTGGGCTTCAATTCGCCCGAAGGGGAAAGCGCGGGCCATCTATATAACAACAACCATTTCTTTGGTTGGGCTGATGGAACGATTACAACGTCAGGCAGCGGAGAAAACTGGGGGTATGGTATCTCTGGAACCCGTATGCACAACACGACAATCTCAAACAATGTTTTCCATGGCAACTTTAAGGAAGCAATTCACATTGAGGAAGCAGGCGAAAACACGATTATATGCAACAACAAAAGCGGTAACAACTTTAGGGGGTCGGGTATTGCCCTTATTGAAAATGTTGTTGGCGGCACCGATGAAGATCACGGCACAGAGCATTGGTTTAAACGGATGCAAATTTACGGTAATGTATTTGTCAGTACGGCAAAAACAGAGCTTGTGGTTGGTGATAATGTGCGCGGCTTTACCTTCCTTGGCCTTACAAGCGGGCAATCATGGCTTGGTGTGTTTGGTCAGGGGCTTGGCGGCCTAGAGTGTAAAGTACACGACAACCATTTTGAAAACTTCTATTATGGCATTCAAGACAGGTTTTATGATTATGCTCAAGAATGGTATTTTGCCAATGAAGTTTACAACAACACGATTAAGGATTGCACAATTGCTTTGAGGCCGTTCAAGGCGACAATTGCCTGGCGTGAGAACACGCTTATCGACAACACAAATAATTGCTGCGCGGTTGATGGTGGAACATTTGGCCCGCAACGGTTTATTTTCTCGACGTGGTCTTCTGGTGGCCATGAGTTGGTGGGCAATGATCCTGACACCGTGACTGAGGATATTACAGTATCCCTTCACGGATTTGAGTTAATGACTTATCTTAAACTCCCGAATGTCGCCAATAACTCAACAGCTGACATTGATTTGATCAATGCCGATGAGATTGTCCTATGGGACGCGCCTTTAGTGTCTTGGGATTTTATGGATATCCCATCGACAAGTGGAACGCTGCACACAAAAACAGGTTGTTGGAATAATTTAGTATTTAACAACACCACCCTAAACGGCGGGCTTCCTATTCGGCACTGGGGCGCTTTGGATACTGCTGTTATTGTGCCGGAGCTTGAATATGCCTCTGGCACACCTAATACGATTAGGCTTACATTTGACACCACGAGCATCGGTGAAGCGACAACATTTGCAATGAGCATGAATGCTCGCAACTCATTCATGGTTGCGCGCATCTTAAGCTAACCCCCCAATCAAAAACTTAAGGATACCCAAAGATGGCGGAAGTCACCTACAGTATTAACTATGCCGGAGACCCCAACGGCAATAGGACACCAAACCGTGTCAATCAGATTTGTTTTGATACAACAAATGATGAAATCTATAGAGCTAGCGGGCTAACTGATACTGACTGGGTTCTGCAAAGCGATGCTGGTAGCAGCACTATTGGGGCGCTAACAACTTATACGCCGACATTCTCTTGGTCTGACGGTGGAACAGGGGTTAGTTACGACAGGCAAGAGGGAACGCGCGTTTATCTTGGGGATACGCTTGCTTGGTTTTCTTGTGATATCGATTTTACGTTGTCTAGCATTGGGTCATCATCAAACACAGGCAATGCGCAATTTTCGTTACCCAAAAACAGTGCTAATACAAATAACGAAATTACATTCGCCCAGGTTAGGCTTATCACGGATGCGGGTATGGATTGGGGTGGTAGTGACCACCTATACGCAAACATTGACCCCAATAAATCTTTTTTCACGCTAAGAACGCAGGCCGATGGTGTTGCAAACATTATCAATAACGGCAAGCTGGTTAATGGGCGATATAGGCTTATTGCTAGCGGCATGTATGCGTGTGTGGCGTAGGCATAATGGAAATCCGCGTTGATCGCTATCTATCTACTAATGAGGCGACGTTAAGCAGAATATACATTGATGGCGTCTTTGAGTGTTATGGCCTTGAGGATGAGTTTAGAGAAACAAAGGTTTCGGGTGAAACGCGCATCCCCGCCGGCACTTACAAGGTGACCCTTAGAACGGAGGGTGGCTTTCACGCTCGCTATTCAAAAGATCGACGCTTTAGAGATATCCATATTGGTATGCCGTGGGTGCGTGATGTTCCGGGCTTTGAATGGATTCTAATCCACGTTGGAAACTTTGAGGACGACACGGACGGGTGCTTGTTACTTGGCGTGCTTCGAGACGAATTACGAATGGCTGTTTACCGATCAGCCGAAGCCTATCGACAGTTTTACATAAAGATTAGATCAGCGGCAGAGCGTGGCCAGCTTTTCATCACTTACGAGGATAACGACAGATGAAAAAACATTTGATGTTTCTGCTGCTTGTTTTGTTTGTTTGTGTTGCCACCATGGCGCAGGTCTATGCTCAAGAGGGCGCGGCCATGGATGCGCGCAATGACGCTCAGGATGCGGCCATCGAAGGGGTTTATGAAAAGGCTCTCGAAGGCGACGCGGCCATTATGGTTGATTTTTGGGAGTTGGAAGCCCGCGTTACGGCGCTTGAGAATGCTAAACCAACACCTCCACCAATTGAGCCACCACCTGTTGAGACAGGCGTAAAGCTTCAGGGTGGCCCTTGGTATATCTCCCCCCACAATATCGAGGAAATATTTATAAACCTCTTTCATGCGTCTAATGTTTCATGGAAGCAAAGCGGTGGCATTACCGCCGAGCAGCTTTTTGAAAACGGCACCTTAAATAAGAAAACCGGTCTTCCTGATGGCCCCATTGATCGCACACTAACCAGTGATGTGTTTTTCACCTATGACGATAAGACCATTTATGATGGTGACTGGGTCCTAGAGTGTGACGGCGATGCTGATTTGGCGGTGTTGTTTATCCAATCTAGTCGGGTGAAAAAGACCGGCCCTTGTCGTTACGAGTTTAGCCGTGACGCGGCGTCCGGTGCCACGCCTTGGCATAACATGATGCAAATTACAGCGGTGCGTTCACCCGTAACAGCCATCCGGCTTTATCGTGCCGAGAATGAAGAAGCCCTAAAGTCGGGTAAGATTTACAACCCAAAATTCGTTGATGAGATTCGCAAATATCACATTGTTAGATCGATGGATATGCAGGAAACGAACCGGGCGTCTGTTCGTGATTTTGACAAGCTCGCTACAATGGACGCTTGCTGCTGGAATAACTACGAATGGCAAACCGGCAAGGATAGACCGTTCTCATCAATGCCCCTTGAGGCCGTTATTGCCTTGGTAATCGAGGCTGACAATTCCCTTTGGCACCACGCGCCGATTACATTGGGAGCCCCAACCGAATTAGACGACATTGATTTAGGCATTGTTGATAATCCTGGCGAGCGAAATAACCAGATTTCAATGTTGGCGTTTTCCCAGGCTAAGGCGCAGTTGGCACAAGGTGAGTGGGAGGAATACGCTAAAGGCTTTGTTGAGGCCCTTGACGCCCAAGGCTATAACGAGGCCACACCGCTCTATACGACGGTTGCAAATGAAGTTTGGAATTATGCCTGGCAATACCAACTAACGACCACCTGGGCGTCTGGTGTTGGCGGGGCTTATGACAATGATTTGCGCTTTGGCTACGGTCTCCTATTGGCACGCTATGCGATGGCTGTGGATGAAGCGCTCAGAATTGCCGGGCGTGATCAGAATATCACTTATGTTGTAGAGGGGCAGGCGGCTAACCCCTGGACAACACAAAATGCGCTAGCTGGTGTGCGGGCCTTTATAGAGGCGCGTGGCGAGAATTGGGATGAATGGGCTCCTAAGTTCGGCGTGTCTGTTGCGTCCTACTGGGGCAGTCATGACGTTTGGCGGGCCGCTGGGTCCACTGATGATTGGCGCAATCCAACACCGGCTTTTTGGGTGCGGGTAGAAGATCAAGTTTTGAATGGCCCAGATACCACCACAGGCACATTAAATTGGGTACTGGCTAAATTTGCAGAGCATGAGGCGGCGGGCGCTGAATATGGCGTTAATCTGATTGGTGCCTATGAGGGTGGGTCACACTTTGAGAAGCCATCAGAAATGCCAAGCGAGGCATATAGAGCGTGGCACTGGGGCGAGCCTGGTGGGCGCGTGAACGCTGCGGTTAACCAAGCGCTTGCGGAAAAATACCCCAACATAATTCTCTCAAATTATGTGATTGCCGGGCCGAAAGGTGGGCAGCCTTGGTTTGAGGGGCCTATCGGTGATGAAGACAATACAATGATTGATAGTTGGCGACAGTTTCAAAAGAAAAACTAACCCATGCAAGAATACAGCTTAATATTAGAGGTGCTAAAAGGCGCGGGTATTAATGCACCATTGGCATACGTTTGTTGGCGGTTGTTTTCAAAGCTGCAAGAGGTTCAAGACCGCGAACGCAATCAACTCCTAAAGGATGCGGAGCTTTTCAAAAAGGCTCTCGCCGGGGGCGATGATGATGCCCAATAAAAAGCGTCGGGGGGTTTTTTCTTTCATCACAAGTGAGGTTCAAGACGTGTTTGCGCAATTAAAAATAGAGCTGAGCCAAGATGAAGACTTTCCCGAAAGAACAAAAACAAATATTGAGCTGGAAAGCCATGTAGATAGGCTTAGAGAGAGAATGAAAAAGAAAATAGACGACGGTGAAATTACGCTAGAAGAACTAAGTAAATTCGCACTCAAGAAACTTAAAAATTAAATGATGAGTATAGCGATGATTTTTGACTATTTGAATATTGCAATGGTCATTCCAGTGGTCTTTTTGGCCGTCGTGATGTTGAGCAATTGGTTACCCAAAGCCTTTGCCATGGTGAAAAACGGCGGCGCGAATAGTGGCGAGGACTGGTTAATCCTTGGCGTCACAACCGGTTTTTTGGGGTTTGTATTTAACGCCTTGTTCTGGGGTTCCTATTTCTTTGTTGACTTGATGCAATGGGAAAAGGCCACAGAGATAGGCTATTATCTAGGCCCCAAGGTTAACGTTATCACGCGCCATATTCCTTATGGGTTGAGTGCCGCTTTCCATATTATTGCGTTCTGGAAATATAACAAAACAACCGCAATTCATCCACGCCGATTCTTTGCACTTTCGTTTGTTTGGGTAGCAATTTTTTATGCGATGCTGATGCTAATCGCGCCAGAGGCTAGTTGATGGCAAATCTTGACATTGAGTCTGCAAAATCAAACTGGCCACAGTACATAGCCGCAGCCGTGGGCACTGCACTTATATCGGGCGGGGTATCCTTTCAAACCCACAACGCTACAGAGGGCGCTGACAAGGCTGCCATTGAGCGCATAGAGCGTGAATTGTCAGAGCTTGATGATTTAGACGACGAGCTAGACGAATTGCGCGCCTTGCAGCGTGAAGAAACCCGCGAGCGCTCACGAATGATCCGTGAGGCAATCCGCGACATGCGCCAGGAAATTAGGCGTTATGCGGGTTCTGGTGGTGGCTTAGAAACATCGCTCACAGACTATTACATGATGGAAGCCCCAGCGGCAGCGATGGAAGATGCCCCAGCGGTTGAGCTGGAGAGCCCTGAGCCTGAATAAGTTCCCAACGGGAAACCCTGCCCTTTGGGGCGTCACTTATGGAGAAAAACATGAATATTCTTGCACGCTTGCAGGAGCCTTCTACCTACGCAGGTATTGCGGCTTTTGTAATGATTTTATCGCCTAGCCTTGCCAATATTATCACTGAGGCGGGCGTATTTGTTGCACAGATTGCGGCGGGTGCGGCGGCTCTCTTTGCGATGTTTAAGAAAGATCCTGGATCGGTTGAATAATGTTCTCCGGCCTGGTTACAAAATTTGCCCTCGCGCTTGGCGCGGGGGCTTTTTTTGCGTTTGGGGCTGGGTTTTTCACAAGTCAGATCCGGGGTGGAATTAGAGAAATTGACGCGCGTGGATACGAGCGCGGGGCGGCTGATCTTGCCTTGAAATATGCGGTTGAAGCGGAAGCCCTACGCAAACAGCTAAATCAAGCGGCTGATGAGCGAGAAGCGGAAATCCGAACAAGGCTCGCCCAATCTGAAACCCGCGCCAGCGAGGCGGAAAAACGCGCCCGCGAGGCGCTATCGGAGTTGTTAAACAATGACACAGCATTTGCCCAATGTGAGGCTCAGGCTTTGCCTGATAGCATTCGCCGTCATTTCCCTCGCGGGATGTTGCCGGCCGGCGAAACCCCTACCTCCGATAGTCCAGACCGTTGAGGTTGAAAAACCGCTTCCACAACAGGCGCGTGATGCGTGTGAAGTGTTGCCGGATAATGGTTCGCGAGGCGGTTATAGAAAACAGTTGGAGGCGGCGCTGGCCCGCTGCAAGGCGGAGATAGAAGCGCGCTTGGATAGCAACCAATGAGCGGTGCATCTGATATTGAGCGTTTTCTACTTGGTAATTTTCCGAAAGAGGCTGACTAATAGTCTATTGGGAAACCCGTTGTGGGGTTTAGGGTCCTTAAAAGTGGAATGTCCGTCGCAGCCTACAGATCATTCCGGTTCACTCCTTTTGGTGGCTGCAAGGGTCCTTTATAGATTTTTCCAAAGCTCAAGGATTTTGTCCCTAATTTCGGATTTTACCTGTTGCCTAGCAACTTCATCGCCAATGTCAGCAACGTGTGGCTCAACGGCGACAACCCGTCGAATTGCCCGAATTGCATTGATGATAAATTCCGCATCGTCGGCGCGCACATTGTCTTCTAAAACTACGGTCAGCGCGTTTATTCTGTCGGTCATTTCAGTGTCCTCTATTGAGTTGATTTTTGCTCGGCAATATCAAACATCCCACTAAAGGGGTGGTCGGCTTGTTGAGCTAACCATTCGCGGGCCTTTTCGTGAGCGTCATCCTCGTCGTCTGCTTCAAACACAATCTGCCTAGCAATTAGGGTTGCGCGATATTCAGGCATTGGTCGGTCCTCTAATATAGATCACAAATGCGAACGTGATATGGTCCGTCATCAGTCTCAAAACGAATATATCCGTCGCCTTTTACATACACGCGCTCAGGGGTGGTTGCTTCTGGAAATTTTGATGCCCACCATGCAAGAGCGCGTTCTCGTAACTCTCCAGCGGCATTTAGTCGGCTTGGCTCGCTCATTTTATCGGTCCTCTATTTAATCTTCATATTGTGGATGCGGTCTATTCCACATTCCGATTTTCCGTCTAGGGTTAGCGTAACAGCCAAATCCCGGTTTGCAGCAGACTTGCTGTGTGGCGATGTAGCCACCGAATGAAACTAACTTACGAAACCGCGCTTGGCCTCTCGGCATACGGCAATGACAGCAATGCGTGACAACCGTTTCGGCACTGTTTGCCGGAATATCGCGCCAAGGTGTTTTTTCCTCTACTCGGCTGATATGAACAAGCGACATTTTTCGGTCCTCTAATTTGCTATCGGGTTCCACAGAAAGTGGGTCGCTGGCACTTCGGTAATTGTTGAAACGCCCGTCGCCGCATCAGCAACCGCACGGGTGGCTACATCCGGTTTAGTAAGAAACCACTCTTTTCGGTTTGATCGGTAGTTTGATAGAAATTCATGAGCCATTGCCTCAATTTTGAATGCTAATGCCCGTGTGGGGCATCGGAATACATGTAAAAATTCAATCTCTTGGCCATAGACGTTACGGTGACGTTTAAATCGTCGCTTTGGGTTGCTGCTGGCTCCAACCTTACAGTGAGCTTGCAGTCGAGCCACATACACGTAACCAGGCTTTTCGGTCTTACGTTTCGTTGCCAATGCTCGGCCTCTTGAGGTTGAGTTTTCGAGTGGTTCGATAGATCGACAGACGGCTGACGCCGTATGCTTTAGCGATTTCATCAACGCTGCTAAATGTTGTTCCCTCAAAATCCTGCTTAAACTTTGCCTTCTGTTGGTCAGAAAGGTCCGTATAGAATTTCGGGTATTTGAGCTTTGGTTTCGAGCCTCTCGCTTTGCGTGCGCCATAAGTCTGATCTTTGTGCCGTCGATCAAGCCACATGTGGAGAAAACTGCGCACTCCATCCAGTCCCGAAAACGTCTTATTAAATTCCAAGATGGTGATACTTCCGCCATTACCGGCGTAATGCAAATACTCATCAATGGCGAAGCGGATGGACCGGCGGCCTGAGCCTTCTGGGTCAAGTCCAAAGACATCCATGTAGCAGGTAACAGTCTCAGATCCTTCGCGCCCAGGAGGGCAGGAGGTGTCCATTTTTGCCTTTGGTACGCCTGCATCAGAAAGCCAATCCTTTTGATGTTTGGGTGAGCGCGTTCCGCGTCCATCCTTCCAAATCAAACCGAATTTTTCCATCGTACCGTTTCTGTTATTAATTGTTACACTCAACAGAATTGATACAGCGCTTACGTGGCCTTGTCAGCGTTCTTTTTTCCACTGTCACGGCGGTCGATTTCCCGTCGCACGGCTTGGCGAACAAAATCAGTCCGATCCTCGTGATCGCTGATAACTCGCTCAATATCCTCGAATGTTCCCGGCACAAATGCCGCGACCATCTTCTCAGTGAATTTCTTTTTTCTAGGCATTGCAAGCTGCATATCCGGACTCTGTCACATATCAAAACGCATATCAATATAAATATATAGTTGATATGGAAATGCATATGCGTTATAAATCAGAAAATCAAGGAAAGAGCCCCGTATGATTATATCGAAACAAGTTCGCCGGGAATTGTCTGAGGTTCTTAACCGGAACGGCATCGATAATCAGTTGAACATACCGGATTTTCTATTGGCAGATATCGCAGCGGATAGCCTTGAGGGTTTCGCTAATGATCGCACAAAACTCAATCAATGGATGGGGCGACCCGATAGCAATTTTCCGCTCAATCCGAAAACTTCGTAAGAGGCCCGTATGAAAAAGTCACATCGACCACCACGAGAGCCAGAATTGGTTGAGCCTTATGATGACGGGTTTCGCGCATTTGGTCGTGGTGAACCTCAAAAGGCACCCGTTCCAAAGGTGAGCGGTAGACTTCAAAAATTGCGCATCATGAAGGCATGGCTTCGTGGGTGGCGCGCAGCAAATGCCATGAACAACATTTGAGGCCCGCATAATGCAGACAGAAACGCTTGATAAATTATTCTTGGAATTGTCGCAGTTTACACAGGCAAAAACCGGCAATGAGCTTTTGGCGCTTCGTGCATTAAAAAAGGCGAAACCTTTATTGCCACACCCGTTAGATGAAGGGCTGAGCGAGGATCAAATACGAGCAATAGATGCCGTCGAAAACGCAATCCAATGTTTAGAAAGTTGAGGCCCCATTATGTACGGACCAGATTTAGAAGGATTGGGCGCACTTATAGTGATGTTTGCCGCTGCCTTTTTTGTAGCCGGAATAGTCGCCGGTTTGGTGTTAACGCTAATCTTCTAGGGAGGCCCGCATGAAATACGATGAATTTATGAGGCGGTATCGGGCGCGATTGGTTGAGCGTGGGTATTGCAACAAGCAAACCGCTGCTGATTACCCCGGCCCTGATAGGGACCAAATTGACGGTGAAAGTCCAGAGGATCACGCTGACGAAGAAATCGCGGTAGCGCGAGAAAGCATTTGAGGCCGCCGCGATGACAGATGATATCCAAGAGTTAAGGCGTCAAAACATGCGGCTTGCCGGTTGTTTGAAGCAACACCACCAATGGCAGCTCGGCGCTGAAGGGCTGTTTATGTTTTACAAAAATCCGGAAACTAAGCGGCTCGAATGCTGCGATATTTCGGGTGAATATGCCGACTGTGATTTGCACGATATATCGCGCCGAGCACTTATTTTTCAGGCCGATATAGAGGCCAAATACAGAATAGACGGCGGTTCCGAGGGGCAGGGTGAAACCCCGCCGCGAGGCAACGTCATGACGCCGCCGTCTAGCTAATCAATGGAGCCCGCCCGGATGCCTATCGCAAAGAGTACAGCTTTCGAGCAGACCGAAACAACAGCCAATTTGCGTTGGAATGATGGGGTGTTGGAGCAAGAGCATAGAGTGACACGTTTTGTTGACGGAAAAGCCCAGTCACAATTCACCCGTTGGGAACCCGTCCCAGAGAAAGCATAAGAGGCCCTTATGAAAATCAGCGGTGTATACCTTAAATCTCTGGGACAAAATCGGGTTGTCGTTGAGGTGGAAACCGTAGTCGATGGCGAAAAAATATGGGTGCCGGTTATCAATGAACACGTTCCTGATGTGGGTGGCGTCATTAGCCACATTGTCGAGCCTTTAGGTATCGAAGCGGCGATCAACGAAGTGCGCAATAATCGCATTGCAGCAAATCAACAATAGAGGCCCGCCGAAATGACCGGACAGATTGTTAAAGTGGAATGGATCGACAGCCGTGGTGCTAGTGCCCAATGGCAGTACCGTGAAGACATTGAAAAATTTGACACTTGCAAAATGGTAAGCGTTGGCCAGCTCGTAGAAGACCACCCGGAATATGTGCAAATCGCGCCGCATTTCAGCGTTGAGGAAAAGAACGAAGATCAGCAATTTTGTGGTGTGATGACGATCCCAAAAGTCTCTATCCGCCGCATGGATGACTTAACAGCAATTTGAGGCCCGTATGGCGAGGGCGCATTTTATACGAGAAGAGGAGTCGAAGGACATGAAATTGAGAGTGCATACGTGGATGGATTTCAATCAAATGAAAGAAAGGCACGGTGTGCAAGCGCACGTTCGAAGGGGCGTTTGGGCACATGCGTGAGATTGAAAGGGCAGGGCTAAAAGTTGTTGAGAGCGTGTCAAAATCGATGATGGCTGACCAGGGCGGTGACCTTCGTGATGAGGGTGCTTCTGGTGCCGGGTTTTGGCTAATCGACGAAACGAAAGACGGACGCGAATGGGTGCTAATTGCTCGGTTTACATGCTTCGAGACAGCTATCGCTTTCGCAAACGAAAAACGTGTTGAATTTATCAGAGAAGAATAATCAATGGAGGCCCAACAATGGACTCACGACTAGGCCCGTCAGCTTTCTCAAGTCTTTCGATTAGGTCGTTCATCATTCCCCCTCCCCACGGTAGGAGGTGAGGGCTTTACGTAGTCCGGCAATATATTGGCTGTTAACCATAGATTGATGCGGTGCCCAGTACGGCGGCGCGCAATCAAGATCAGGGTGTGGAACAAACTTTTCTTGCTCGATTGTGTTGTTATCCCAAGATTTTATTACGCCATCAGCCGCCTCCACCAACTCTTTATGAGTTGCAATAAGGCGGGAGAGGTCGGGCGGATAAATGGAAAGGCGGGTTTGCCCCGTTCCTAAACTAACGGTTTCGGGGCTGGCTTCCAACCGCTCTATTACCTTTTCAATGGGTTCTTTGTCGGTCGTCTCAGCTTCTGGTTTTTCGGCCCTGTCCATTGCTTCGTATGCTGACAGGAGGGCGCGAACATCTTTCGGATCAAGAGAAGCAGGACCACCTTTACTATGAGGGCGGTCAACTGTTGCAATCATTTGTCCATAATCATCGCTTGGGTAACAGCTTAAAAACAGTTTAAGGCGGTCAATCTGTTCTTGTGTAATGGTCATTGCTTTCCCTTTTCAAGCGCGGCGGTTGCTTTTTCTATCGCTTCAATTAGGGCGCGTTTTGTCATTTTATCACCGCCCAAAACGGTTAGGGATGATCGCAACGCTTCCTCCAACTTTTCACACCGCAATTCCAATAAACGCACTTGCTCTATTAAAGGCGGTGGCTCTGGGTAATCTTTTGGGTCTGTGGATATCATTGCTTTCTCTCCACGACTTCACCGTTCATTTTCTTTTTGTATCGTTTGTTAAAACCGCGTGATTGGATAGATGAGCCGCCTCTTTCATCACGGCGCTTTTTCTGGCCGGTTTTTCCTGACCTACGATTAGCCCGCGTTATTGCCTCTTGGTCGGCCTTAGTCTTGTGAAGGTGGCATTCAGGGCAAAGTGCATAGAAGTTATCAACCTCATTCGTCCCGCCCAATGCCAAAGGTTTTGAGTGGTCATATTCGTGGCCCGTCTCGCGCAGTTTCTTACCGCAAAACCAACAACGGGCTTGTCGCAATAGGATTGCCACCTGTTGTTTCAGGGTTGGCGGCTTACGCTTGTGTATTTTAACGGGCGGGCGGGTCATTGCTTTAGCCGTCACCGTAGCCGTAGCCGTCACCGTCGCCGGAGCCGTAGCCGTACCCGTCACCGTTGCCGTACCCGTCACCGTAGCCGTTGCCGTACCCGTCACCGTAGCCGTGGCCGTCACCGTCGCCGGAGCCGTAGCCGTCACCGTCACCGTCGCCGGAGCCGTAGCCGTCACCGT
>FYBJ01001577.1_pt1 | contig 37481 bp, 36 predicted proteins | sample 1134611 | NCBI WGS metagenome assembly FYBJ01 (sample SAMEA104116008, study PRJEB20421) | marine metagenome | isolation source: marine
TCTCTTCACGCTTCCAGAGGCCCACGACAGCTGCCGCAAGCAACAATGCAAGCAATACCCGACCCAGCCATTTCCCGAATATGCGCATGCGCGAAACCTCCCTGTTTTGAGAATATCCTGAGGGCGAGGGCGATCAGGCGCAATGGGAACGTCACGGAACCGAACAGCGGGGCGCAGTCAGTATTGCAAGCACTCCCGCCCGTCGTCGATGCCCCTTTGCGGGACATCTCCTCCCGTTGGGCCAGGCTTCGTGCCGTCCGCAGGACGCAAGGCCGCAGGGCCGCGCAAGATGCAAGTGTCCCTGTCGGGAAAGTCGCTCAGGTGAACCGGTCCAGCAGCTTTTGCATGGGCGAGCGGGTGTCCTCGGCGGGCTGCGCACCGGCTTCCTTGGGGTTTGCCGAAGTCTCTGCTTTGGCCGAGGGTGACTTGGATGAACGCGGCGGCGCAGTGCGCAAGGCCACCGCGTTCATGAACTTGCCGCCGTCGCCCTGCGCCAGATGTGCGGCCCCGTCCGAAACCCCACGCAGCACATTGTCCAGCCAGTCTTCATCCGCCTTCGCAAAGTCATGCAGCACATAGCCTGCCACCAGTTCCTTGCGACCCGGATGGCCGATGCCAAGGCGCACCCGGTCGTAAGCCGCCCCGATATGATCATGGATCGACCGCAGCCCGTTGTGCCCTGCGTGGCCGCCACCCGCCTTGACCCGCACCTTGCCCGGCGCCAAGTCCAGCTCATCATGCAGAACGGTCACGTCGGTGCTGTCCAGCTTGTAGAAACGCATCGCCTCTCCAACCGATTGACCCGAGCGGTTCATGAAGGTCTCGGGCTTCAGCAGAAGAACCTTCTCGCCGCCCAGCCGCCCTTCGGAAATCTGCCCCTGAAACTTTCCCTTCCATGGTCCGAACCCATGGTCGCGGGCGATCTCGTCCAACGCCATAAAGCCGATGTTGTGCCGGTTGCGGGCATATTGCCCACCCGGATTGCCCAATCCGACAAATAGTTTCATGGCGTGCCTCACAAGCTCTGTCACGGTCTTTGCGCCTAGATGCACCCAAATTGTCGAAATATCCAGCGAGACTGGATCAGAAACACCAATTTCGTCCCGGGCCCCTGGGCGCATCCTGACATGCCGGGGTGTTGCTCGGCACTGACGCGCCATGCAAAGCACGGCGCCGGTCCCACCGGGAGGGTGGCTCGACATGGGCACAAAACTCGGAACGCGCTCCGAAAGGTCCCGGAAGACACGGCCGATCAGAGAGAACGCTTCCTGAACAGGCGGTGGCCTTGTGCCTTGGCCGTCCAGCCTCGAACAATATTCCTTTGCAGCCGGATCTGTGACGCCGGTCAGTACACCTTGCGGTCTATCGTGCCATTCCTTCCGATGGTGGATTGGAGTGTCTCCACTGTCTGGGAGACTGGCCATACATGCGTTTGAATTCTCGGCTGAATTGCGAAGAGCTCACATAGCCCACCTCCATCGCCGCCTCGTTGACAGTCTTCCCAGCAGCGATCTGCATCGCGGCGTTGTTCAGCCGCATCGACTTCACGAACTGGATCGGCGACATCGTCGTTGCCTCCTTGAACCGGCGGTGGAACACGGCGCGGCTCAGGCCGACCTGCGAGGCCATGTCGTCGATGGTGACAGGCTCGTTCAGGCGGGTGGACAGGTAATCGATCGTGCGGGCGATCTCGTTGCCGACACCGAAGGCCCGCTTCGCTGTGGCTCCTGCCTCGCCTTTGAGCACCGCATAGTAGAGTTCCCGCAGCCGCCCCGCCCCGAGCACCGCCGCATCCATCGGGGTGTCGAGCAACTCCAGCAACCTGAGCAAGGCCTGCGTGAATCCCGTGTCCCAATTCGCCAGCGACAACCCTGGCTGGGCTGAGCTGTCGGGCTTGCGGAGGGCACCGGCAGCAGTCTCGATCTCAAGAGAAAGTTCCCGCATCACCCGCGGATCCAACGAGATCATTGCGCCAAGGAGCGGATTCTGAGGTGAAGCCTGAGGCGTGCCTGCTTCCACCGGCATCGTCATCGGGCAAAGCATATATCGGTTGCTGTCGTAGATGTGCCGACTGCCATCGAGAATGGCTTCCTTCACCCCGCTGACGATCGCCACCACGGTGGGCTCATAGATCGCAGGCACGCAGGGCATTGCTTCGCTCACCCGGAAGAGCTGCACGCCCTTCAACGCCGTTTCCACCAACCCAGCCTCGGGGAGGCGGCGTTCGATTAAGTGTCTGATCTGCTCTCTGCTCATAGCGCCAAAATGAAATGATAAATGTCAACTTTCAATACGGTTGAGACAATCAGGCATGTATCTGAGACTTTTTCGCCTGTTTTGGGCGATTTTCAATAGGTATCTACAACATCAAGACAACCAGAGCACACACATAAGACCCCAGCGAATGCGGGTAGGAGAAGAAAATGGCAGACACAACATTTGGACCGCATGGCTGGACCCCCGAGCGCCTCGCCTCGCTCAAGGGCAAAACCTTCCTCATCACGGGTGCCAACGCCGGCGCAGGGTTTCAGGCCGCGCGGACGCTCCTGACCAAGGGGGCCAAAGTGGTGATGCTGAACCGCTCGGCCAGGAAATCACACGCCGCCGTTGCGCACCTGAAACAGGAACTCGGGAGCGGCGCCGATGTGAGCTTCATCCGTATGGACCTCGCTTCACTTGCCAGCGTGCGCGAAGCCGCGTCTGAAGTGCTGAAGACCGTTCCCCGGATCGATGCCCTCATCTGCAACGCCGCCATCGCGCAGGTCCCGACCCAGAAACTTACAGTCGACGGATTTGAAAGCATGTTGGGCACCAACCACTATGGCCACTTTCTACTGTGCGGTCTGCTCTTTGCACGGATCGAGGAAACGAAAGGCCGGATCGTGGTGGTTGGCAGCCTTGGCTACAACATGGGGATCAAGACCATCCAGTTCGACGACATGAACTGGGACAAGAACTTCCACCAGAACAAGACCTATTCCCAAAGCAAGCTGGCGCAGATGATGTTTGCCTACGAGTTGCAGGACCGACTGACCGCAGCAGGCAAGACAGATGTCGAGATCCATGTCTGCCATCCGGGTTCGTCGCGCACGTCTCTCATCACGACCAGCGGCAACCTGGCGACGCGGATCATGTTCTGGATCATGACCAAACTGCCCATCACACAATCGGCCGAACGGGGCTCCTGGCCCGAGGTCATGTGCGCGACCGAAGATGGGTTGGAGCAACGCGCGCTTTATGGTCCAACCGGTCGCATGGAGTTCGTCGGTCCGGTCGGCAAGGGCACGCTGCACCCGCATGCCCATGACAAGTCGGTCATGGTACGGCTCTGGGCACTGTCCGAAAAGGAAGTCGGGTTCGAGTGGGGCATCTGATCAGCACGTCACCACGAAATCAGAAAGCCATGGGTGTCGGGCAGACTTGCCGCCATTGTGTCAGTCCGGATCATCAGCATGGGAAACAGAACCATTGGGTTCGATCCTGCATCATGAGAGTCGTCTCAAGCCACTGACCACGAAAAAATGGCCGCAACTCACCGAGTCGCGGCCATTGATCTTTTGGCTCTCCGTTTGGATGAGCGGAATGTCCGTGCCCCACATCGCGGACTGCGTGAACCATTGGTCGAGGGGTGATGGAATTCAGCCTTTCCTGCGATCAGAGCAATCGGCGCAGACGTTACTCTTCTGCGGCGACTTCGACTTCGGCCTCTTCGCCTTCGCCTTCGCCGTCTTCATCATCCGACGATGCCAGACCCGTCGGAGCCGAGATATTGGCAATCACGAAATCACGGTCGATGATCGGTTTTGCGCCGCTCGGCAGGTCAACCGACGAGATGGTGACAACATCACCAATGGCCAGACCCGACAGATCAACGGTGATCTTTTCGGGGATATCGCCAGCAGTGACCATCAGCTCGACTTCAGGGCGCACAACAGTCAGAACGCCGCCGCGCTTGATGCCGGGGGCTTCGTCTTCGTTGATGAACTCAACCGGCACGAACAGGTTGATGCGGGTGTTGCGGCGCAGGCGCATCAGGTCAAAGTGCGTCGGCAGGTCCTTGACCACGTCACGCTGAACGTCGCGGCAGATGACACGAACGTCTTCTGCGCCTTCGATTTTCAGGTTGAACAGGGTCGACTTGAACCGACCTGCTTTCAGCTTTTTCAACAGGACGTTGAACGGGATCTGGATCGCCATCGGATCCACGTCACCACCAAAAACAACACCCGGAACCATGCCAGCGCGACGCGCTGCGCGAGCGGCGCCCTTGCCTGTCCCCGCACGTTCCTGGCACTCAAGATCAGGAATCTGACCAGCCATATGAATTCTCCATAGATTAGGGCGGGAATCCTCCAAGGCTGTATCCCCGCGTGAAGCCGCGCTCATAGACCAATTTGAGCCGGTTGGAAAGGGCTGAATCAGGGGCTTGTCGACCCGGTGCCCTCAAGGGGTCACAATATCATGTCCGCCGCAGCTTTGGGATGATCGGTGATCTGCTCATAGCCACCGTCGGTGATGATGAAGCTGTCTCCGACTTGTGCCCGGAACGTTTCGGTCGTGACCGAGCCGTCGACGGCAAATACCATGCCGGGCTGCAACACGGTTGTGTCGCCCGTCACCAGTTGCGGATGCTCCAGATAACTGAACCCCGTCGCCCGCCCGCATCGGAATGGATACTCGAACCCCGCGCCCTGGATGACCTCGGCATATTCCGCATGCACGCTTTCAGCCGTCACCCCTGGACGCAAGGCCCGCAGCGCGGCGGCCTGGCTTTCGACGGCCACCTCATAGATGCGCTCCTGTGCGGGATCGGCAATCTCGCCAATCCAGAAGGTGCGATCGAACCCCAGCTTGAAGCGGTGGAAATTGGTCATCCCGCAGAAGCACAAGAACACCGGCTCGCCACGTCGCATGATCCGGGTCGAGGCGCGGTGATGCGTCTTGGTGATCTCGGCACCCGACGCCATGATCTGCAGGAAATGGGTGTTGGGTGACATGTCGGCATCGTCGTAATGCGCGGCCAACAGTTCTGCCGCCTTGCGGGTGCCCGCCCGAGAGGTGGCAATTGCCACTTCGAACTCGGGCACCCCATCGCCGATGGCGGCCCGCCCTGCGGCCATCATCGCGCCCGCAACCTGACCTGCGTGCCGGGCCAATTGCAGTTCTTGTTCCGACTTGATCATGCGCATGTTGGCAAGGATGGGAGTGACCGAGGTGAGCCGCTCATCAGGCACCAGTTCATCCACATGAGCACGCACCAGCGGCGGCATGTGGTTCGGTTCGATGCCAATATATGATGCGTGGCTTAGAACCCCCGGCAGCTCGGCCCGCCATTGCGCGCCCAGGCCATCGTTCCAGGCCGCGATCCGATCCACCCTCGCGGCGGCCAGAGCGGTGTTCAGGTCAATCGTGGGGGTGATGAGCAGGCTGTCGCCATCGCGCGGAACGACAAGGATCGTGGGCCGCCCGAACTCCATGTGGAGATAGTCATAATATCCGGTCAGGTAATAGACATTGTCCTCATCCGTGACCAAAGCAACGTCGATTCCGGCCTCTGTCAGCTTTTGGTGGAACCGGGTCATCCGTTCGGCAAATTGGCCCATCTCTGTCTCTCCACTCAGAACTTGGTGTAGATCAACTTAAGGCAAGCGGGGCGTTTAAAATGCCTGTTTGCGACTTCGGTTTGGAAGGGGGGCTGTCGGCTCCGGGGGAGCTCCCGCCCGTCGTCAATTTTTCTGACGAAAAATATCCTCCGGTTGGGCCGGGCGCCGCGCGGCGCGCGGCGCGGCAGCGCAGAACATCAGGGGTGCGGGTTGGCGTCGGGGCCGGGTCTTGACGGTTTCAGATCTGTGTTAACCCTTCTGATTTCAGGACGTTTTGCATACGCCGGTGCAGGTGTGGTGCACGCCCTGTGCACGCATTTCACACCGCCTGTTGTTCAGGCCAACAGGTGTTGCGGTATTTCCTTAACACGTCGAGCGGGCAACGCATCTGACCAATTTTCGGGTCATTCCCACCGCCCGCCGAACCCTTCGGGCACAAGCAGATTGTCGCGGGTCAATCCCGCAACCGAGCGCTCACCGCACAGCGCCATCGTGGTGTCCAGTTCCTTGTGGATGACCTCTAGCGCCGATGTTACGCCGGCCTGTCCCATCGCCCCCAGACCATAGACAAAGGCCCGCCCGATATAGGTGCCCTTGGCCCCCATCGCCATCGCCTTGAGCACGTCCTGGCCCGAACGGATGCCGCTGTCCAGGTGCACCTCGACGTCATCCCCCACCGCGTCCAAAATCTCGGGCAGCATGCGGATCGAGCTGAGCGCGCCATCCAGCTGACGCCCACCGTGGTTTGAAACCACGATGGCATCCGCGCCCAGTTTCGCCGCCATCCTGGCATCCTCGGCGTCCAGGATCCCTTTCAGGATCACCTTGCCGCCCCATTCGTTCATCAGCTTTTCGATCTTGCCCCAATCCAGGCTTGGGTCGAATTGTTCCGCAGTCCAGGCGCCCAGTGACGAGGCGTCTGAAATCCCCTCGACATGACCCACGATATTGCCGAACTCGCGCCGGTGGGCCCGGGCCATCCCGGCCAGCCAGCCCCATTTCGTGGCCAGATTGAACAGGGTCGAGGGCGTCAGCTTGGGCGGGGCAGACAGGCCGTTCTTCAGGTCCTTGTGCCGCTGGCCCAGGATCTGCAAATCCAGCGTGATCACCAGAGCCGAACATCTGGCGTCCTTGGCCCGCTGGATCAACCGGCTGACATAGTCAGTGTCCTTCATGGTATAAAGCTGGAACCAGAACGGCTTGGTGGTGGCGCTCGCCACGTCCTCGATCGAATTGATCGACATGGTCGAGAGCGTGAATGGCACGCCAAAATCCTCGGCGGCCCTGGCGGCCTTCATCTCGCCATCGGCGTGTTGCATGCCCGTCAGGCCCACAGGGGCCAGTGCCACAGGCATGGCGACATCCTCGCCAATCATCCGGGTTGCGGTGCTGCGCCCGGTCATGTCCACGGCCACGCGCTGACGCAGGCGAATCCGGTCGAAATCAGAGGTGTTCTCGCGGAAGGTCTGCTCGGTCCAGCTGCCGCTCTCGGCATAGTCATAGAACATCCGTGGCACGCGCCGCTGATACAGGCGCTTGAGGTCGTCGATGTTGGTAATGACGGGCATGAGACACTCCGATCCAGAATTGGTTAGAAGTTTTTACCAATTCCTGCGTTTTGGCGCAAGTGACCAAAACCGGCCTTCCACAACGCAACAAGGCGCAAGGGGTTTCCCATGCGCCTTTCGGTAAAAGTGTTTTATGTCAGCGTGTTACGCGGCATGCGCCCCGTCTGAGAGGGATTTCACGAATTCCAGCACCTCAGCCACCGGCTTGCCCGCCCCGATCTGGCTGACAATAGCCGACCCAACCACAGCCCCATCTGCGACGCTGGCGATGGCCTGCGATTTTGCCGGTGTGTTGATGCCGAAACCCACGATGACCGGCAGGTCGGTGCCGGCCTTGATACGCGCCACTTCGGGGCCAACGTCGGTGGCTTCTGCCTCGGCCGCGCCGGTGATGCCGGTGATCGAGACGTAGTAAACAAAGCCGGATGTGTTCTGCAAAACCCGCGGCAGACGCTTGTCGTCGGTGGTGGGCGTCGCGAGGCGGATGAAGTTCAGACCGGCGGCTTGCGCGGGAATGCACAGCTCGTCATCCTCTTCGGGCGGCAGGTCCACCACGATCAGCCCGTCGATGCCAGCGGCCTTGGCCTGTTCCAGGAACGTTTCGACCCCGCGGCTGTAGATCGGGTTGTAATAGCCCATCAGCACGATCGGGGTGGTGTCGTCTTCCTTGCGGAACTCGGTCGCCAGCTCCAGCGTGCGGTCCAGCGTCATGCCTGCCTCAAGCGCGCGTTGACCGGCGAGCTGAATGGTGGGGCCATCAGCCATCGGATCGGTAAAGGGCAGGCCCAGCTCGATCACATCCACACCAGCACCCGGCAGGCCCTTGACCAGCTCCAGAGAGGTGTCGAAATCGGGGTCGCCTGCCATGACATAAGAAACAAAGGCTTTCTTGCCTTGGGCTTTGAGCGCGGCGAATTTGGCGTCGATACGGGTCATCGGGCGTCCTTGAAACTGTGGGTCACGCCCGATGTGCAGAAACTTGGCCGGAAAATCAATCCCGGTTTGGTGCGTCGGCGCAAGAATGGAGCGTCAAAATGCAACGAAATAGCGAAGCAGCACCGCATTGACGCCGGGGTTGTACCCGGACACCGAGGCATTGGATCTATGCGTGATGGCCAGCGACGGGGCGTTGCCAATGTCGAACTGATGGTCAATCCCAAGGATCAGCGTTTGCGCGTGACGCGGAGATGCCATTGTCAAGGTCAAGGTCAAGGTCAAGGTCAAGGTCAAGGTCAGGGTCAGGGTCAGGCAAGTGTCGAGAGGTTCGGTTTCATTGCGGTCGCCCAACCCGGAGTCGATGGGAGAAATGTGTTTGCCGATCGGTACGCTATCAACCTGTGCAAACTCACGATCCCGCCTCATGAACGTGATCCGAAAGGGACGGCGGATGACTTGTGCAACCGCGTGGCTTGCCTATTTGGACCGGCCCGCCTAGAAGCCCCATTTGAATGACAGCAGGAGTCGGTCATGGGCTTTAAAATGGGTATCGTGGGTCTGCCGAATGTGGGCAAGTCGACCCTGTTCAACGCGCTGACCAAAACGGCGGCGGCGCAGGCGGCGAATTTTCCGTTCTGCACCATTGAACCCAACGTGGGCGAGGTGGGTGTTCCTGATGCACGTCTGGACAAGCTGGCCGCGATTGCAAGCTCCAAGCAGATCATCCCGACCCGCATGACGTTCGTGGACATCGCAGGTCTGGTCAAAGGGGCCTCCAAGGGCGAAGGGCTGGGCAACCAGTTCCTGGCCAACATCCGTGAAACCGACGCCATCGCCCATGTTCTGCGCTGCTTTGAAGACGGTGACGTGACCCATGTAGACGGTCGCGTGGACCCGGTGGCCGATGCCGAAACCATCGAGACCGAACTGATGCTGGCCGATCTGGAAAGCATCGAAAAGCGCCGCGCCAATCTGGTGCGCAAGCTCAAGGGCAACGACAAGGAAGCACAGCAACAGGACCGCCTGCTGGCCGCCGCACAGGCGATGCTTGAGGATGGCAAGCCTGCGCGTCTGGTCGAAGTGGACGCCGAAGACGCCAAGGCGTGGAAACTGCTGCAACTGCTCAGCACCAAGCCCGTGCTCTATGTGTGCAACGTCGGCGAATCCGAGGCGGCAGAGGGCAACGAACATTCCGCCAAGGTGGCCGAAATGGCCGCAGCACAGGGCAACAGCCACGTCATCATCTCGGCCCAGATCGAAGAAGAGATCAGCCAACTCGAGGATGATGAGGCGGAAATGTTCCTGTCCGAGATGGGATTGGAAGAGGCCGGTCTCGATCGTCTGATCAAGGCGGGCTACGAGCTGCTGCACCTTGAAACCTATTTCACCGTCGGCCCGAAAGAGGCGCGCGCCTGGACCATCCGTCAGGGCACCGCAGCGCCACAGGCGGCGGGTGTGATCCACGGGGATTTCGAAAAGGGGTTCATCCGCGCCGAAACCATTGCCTATGACGATTACATCGCCTGCAATGGCGAAAGTGGTGCCAAGGATGCGGGCAAGATGCGCGCCGAAGGCAAAGGCTACATCGTCAAGGACGGCGACGTGATGCACTTTCTGTTCAACACCTGATATATGCTGTCCCCCCGCCCAAAATGGGAGAGGGGACATGGAACGCCCATACGACAGCTACATCATCTGCACCAACCCCCGGTCGGGCAGTACGCTGTTGTGCGGGTTGCTGGCACAGACCGGGCTCGCCGGTAAACCGGATTCTTTCTTTCGTGGTCCGTCACGGCAGTGGTGGGCAGATCACTTGCGGGTGCGCGAGGCTGTTGATCTGGACGATCGGGCTTTTTGTGCATCCTTTCTGTCCGCCGCACAGGTTCAGGGACGGGGCGAAGGAAGGCTTTTTGGCTGTCGCCTGATGCATGAAAGCCTGCCCGATCTGATGGCCATGGCCTCGTGTTTGCATCCTCATCTGAAAGATGACGGGGCGCGGATGGCCGCAGTTTTCGGGCACACGGCTTTTGTGCACCTGATCCGCCAGGACAAGGTGGCCCAGGCGATCTCATATGTGCGGGCCAAGCAGACCGGAACCTGGCATGTGGCTCCTGATGGCAGGGCCGTGGAACAAAAGGGCGAACCAGCCCCACCGCGTTACGATTTTGATCGCATTCATGCACAAGTGCAGGAGTTCGAAAGGCACGAGGCCGCCTGGGCCTCGTGGTTCAGCCAGGTCGGGATGCCTCTGTTCACGGTGCGATATTCAGATCTGGCAGCAGACCCAAACAGCGAATTGCGCCGTGTGTTGGGGCATTTGGGCTTGCTTGTTTCAGCAGCCGACCGGGCCATACCCGACGTGCGCAAGCTGGCAGATGGGCTGAACGAAGAATGGGCCGCGCGATATCGGGGGGACCGAAACATCCACACGACCCATTCTATGACCTGGGCAGAGCGGATTTAGCGCCGCCCGGATTCGAAGTTCCGCTCGACCGGCCCGCCGTATTCGATCCGAACCAGTTTGGAATAGGACCGACCTGCCTGAGTTTCCGGCTGGTGCGGCCAGTTTGACCAGCGGGGGTCATTGTCCGGCACGTTCTTTTCGGTTTTGGCTTGGTTCTGCGTTTCGCCTTCGGCAACGGCAATCGCTGGCAGTGTCATGGCGGCAATCACCAGAACGGATGTAAGTCGCTTCATGTCTTGAACCTCCGGTGCGGCCCGTCGGGGCCGGTTGAAATGGGTCTGTTCCTTCTGAAAGTCGATGATCCCAGACTGCGCCGCCCGTGTCTTTTGAGCAAATCAACCACATTCACCGCTGCGTGAAGCCCCGGAAGCCAGACAGCTCAAATACCCGCCCGAATGACTGCGGCATCAAGCCTTGTGACCTGTAAACGACATTGGAATGACCCGGCGAAAGCCCATGTGCCGCAACAGCCAGATATGGCCCGCTACGCAAAGGGTGTGGTTCAGCGAGGGCTGATCCGGGCCGTTCCGCCTCGCTCAGGCACCAACGGGCGCGATGTCCTGCCGCTCCACCTGCCCAGGGTCTGCGTCCGGAAAGGCTCCGTGAACCATTTGGGCGATCAGGTCGGTGCGCTGACAGGGAATTTCAACTCCGGGGAATTCGTGGTCCGACACCTCGTGGGGTGCTTTGATCAGGACGAAGGCCCTGCAACGCGCGCGGGCCATTTGAAGGTGGTCAAGGCCCTCTCATAGGCCAATCTGCTTGAAGGTCTGCACCTGCGCACAATCCAGGTGCGCGCGTGTTTGCATGCTTTTTCTTGCGCATTTCATAAAATCGACTAAATCACTCAGGTAAACATCGCAGGAGTGACAAAATGGTGCAATTGGACGGGCGCAAATTGATGGTTTCCAAGGCATGGAACCTGACACCAAACATGCGGCGCGTGATTCTGGGTGGCGATGACCTGCATGGCTTTCCCAAAGACAGCGAGAGCGGTTACATCAAGCTGATCTTTCCCGATGCACCACGCCCGCGGCCCGACCGACCGGCAATGCGAACCTTTACAGTGCGCGCCTTTGACCCTGAAAGAAATCAGCTGACCGTCGATTTTGCCTTGCACGACGATATGGGTAATGGCGCAGGCGGCCCAGCAGCAAACTGGATCCAAAACGCCAGGAAGGGCGATGAGATTCTGATCGCAGGTCCCGGCAAGATCAAATGGATCGACACCTCGTCGGATTGGCTGCTTCTTGCAGGTGACATGACAGCCCTGCCGGCCCTGCTTTGCAATCTCGAAGCCCTGCCATCGGATGCCACCGGCGATGTCGTGATGGAACTCACCAGCCCTGAGGACGCACCAGAGGTTTCCTTGCCGCCTGGAATGACCCTGCATCTGATCATCAATCCGCACCCGGATGGGACGTCAACCGCCCTTGTCGACAAGATCCGGTCACTGGGTTGGCGCGATGGCACTGTGTCGGTTTGGGCAGCCTGCGAGTTCCAGTCGATGCAAGGCCTGCGGACCTATTTCCGGAACGAACGCGGTGTGGACCGGACCAAGATCTACCTGTCGAGCTATTGGAAAGCGGGTGTGGCCGAGGACGAACACAAAAAGATGAAGGGTCGGGATGCAGCCCGCCAGCAGGAACTCGACGCCGCGGGGTGAATGGGGCGGCCCACGCCAGGGCCGCCTTTATGACTCAAAGAGCTGCTTCACTGCCCAGAACGGCGGTATATTCATTCGAGAAAGTGCCGCCGTTGCCGTGTGCGATGGCGATGTTCACGTCATCTATCTGACGTTTGCCACCGTCCCCACGGATCTGCGTTGCCGCCTCGATCAGGCAGAACAGCCCATACATGCCGGGGTGAACGCAGCTTAGTCCGCCACCATTGGTGTTCACCGGCAGCGCGCCACCCGGTGCGATGTTGCCATCGGCCACAAAGGCACCCGCCTCACCCTTTTTTACGAACCCCATATCCTCAAGGAACAAGAGCGTGTTGATGGTGAATGCGTCATAGAGTTCGACAACATCCACATCCTTGGTGGTGATCCCGGCCATATCGAATGCCCGCTTGGAGCTTTCCGAGGCGCAGGTGGTGGTCAGTGTCGCCGCCTGCGCGATCTCGCGGTGCGAAATCGCGTTGCCACCGCCCAGGAAGTAGGCGGGCTTGTCCTGGTAGTCCTTGGCACGGTCGGCGGACGTCACGATGATCGCGGCGCCACCATCCGACATCAGGCAGCAGTCCAGAACCGTCAGCGGGTCGGCGACACTGGGCGAGGCCAGGTATTCCTCCATCGTCAGGTCGGCCTGCATGGTCGCGTCGGGGTTCAGCTGCGCCCATTTGCGCGCCGAGATGGCGACATGGCCAAAATGCTCCTTGGGCACGTTGAACTCATGCATGTAGCGCTGAGCCGTGAACGCATAGCCCGGAACCGGCACCATCGGCTCGTATGCGCGTTCCCACTGCGGCGTTTCGATCAACCCGTTCAGGTCGCGCGCCGATTTGGCGTTCGAGCCATAGCAGATCAGCACGTTCTTACACAGACCCGCCTGGATCGCCATGGTCGCCTCGACCAGATACGACATGAAGGACGAGCCACCCACCATGTCCGAGTTCGCCCAGCTGGGCTTGATGCCCAGATATTCGGCGATCGAAAGGGTGGGGAAGAAGTGATAGAAGGTGCCACCACAGATGCCGTCGATGTCCGACAGGTCCATTCCGGCGTCGGCCAGAGCATTCTGGGTCGCCTTGCCGATCAGTTCCATGGGCGAGGTGTTGGGCGTCTTGCCCAGACCCCAGTATCCCTTGCCTACGATTGCGGATTTTCCGCGCAGTGAATGTGTCATGATCAGAACCCCTTACACAGGCTTGAAGAAAACGGCGGGTTCGCCGGATTTGGCGTTGGGGCCAAAGTCGGGGGTCATGACAACGGCCTGAACCTTCATGCCGATCTCAATCGACTCGTTGTCGCAGTCGATGATGCGGGTGAACAGGCGCGGGCCTTCGTCCAGATCGACCAGCACGTTGTTGATGTCGCCGCCATATTTGGCCGGGCGACGGATGATGGTGCTGGCGTAAACGGTGCCCTTGCCCGACGCTTCGACCCACTCCAGGTCGTCGGCACCCGTGGTGGGCGACAGTGCGCGGGGGTAGAAATTGTATGCGCCGGTGGTCGTGGACCGCTGGATCAGGAACTTGCCAGCGGCCAAGCCTTCGCGGAACGCCGCGTCGGCCTGTGGGCTGGCTTCGGGGAGTGCAAAGTCAGTCATGTTGCTTCCTTGGATTAAGCGGCAAAAAGCGCCGCGTCATGAGTGGGCTCAGGGTTCAGAATGCGCCGCCGCAGCAGCGCGGATTCCGGCAACAGGCGGCTGCGCACATGGGCGGCAGCGGCCCGCATCAACGCGGGTTCGGGGGCGTGGTCGGCGGCGGCCTCCATGTCCGCCCAGACCCGCCCGAAATAGACCAGACCGGTCAGGCGCATGTAGTCGTTGACCGATGGCCCGATGTCGCCACGGGTCTGCATTGCCGCCGTAGCCTGACGCCAATCTTCGATCGCATCGGCCAGCTCGATCGACGTCCCGCCAGCCGAAACCAGATCGTCAAACGCACTCGCCGCAGCGCCATCTTCAGCCCGGATCGCACGCCGCGCCACGCCGGTGGCCAGCACGCCGTTGGTGCCCTCATAGATCGCCATGATCCGGGCATCGCGCATGATTTGCTCGACCCGGTACTCCTTGCAAAAGCCGTATCCGCCGTGGATCTGAACGGCGAGGCTGGAGGTCGCATTCACCGCATCGGTGGCAAAGGCCTTGCAGGTTGGGGTCAGGATATCCAGCAGGCCCTGATCCGCGCCCAGATCCATATCCACAAAGGTTTTGTAAACCATCGCCCGGCAACCCATGGCGTGGGCGTAGATGTCCAAAAGCATCCGCTGCACATCCCCATGCTCGGTGATCAGGGCGGTTCCCTTTGCCGTGGTGCCCTGACGGCGACCAGCGGCATGGGCGCGGGACCGTTGGAATGCCACGTCCATCTGCCCCACGGCCTGCAACGACACGTCCAGACGCTCGGCGTTCATCATGGTGAACATGGCGGCCAGGCCCTTGCCTTCTTCACCCAGCAGCTCTCCGCGCGCGCCATCAAAGGCCATCTGGCATGTGGGCGAGCCATGCATGCCCATCTTGTCCTCGATCCGCACGGTCTGCACCGTGTTGCGGGTGCCATCGGGCAGCACGGCAGCGCAGGCAAAGAGGCTGAGGCCCCGCACACCCGGCGCCGCACCCGGTGTCCGCGCCAGCACCAGATGCAGCACGTTGTCGGCGTAATCGTGATCCCCGCCCGAGATGAAAATCTTGGCCCCGCTGATCGCATAACCGTCCCAATCCGGGGTTGCCACCGGAACAGCCAAAGTCTTGATCCGGCCCAGATCCGAGCCCGCATCTGGTTCGCTCAGGCACATCGACGCCATCCAGTCGCCCGAAACCAGCGGCGGCAGCAACCGCGCCTTCTGCGCGTCGGTGCCATTGGCCTTGATGGTCCGAATACAGCCCTGCGCCAGGCTCAGCACCATTTCATATGAAATACACGCACCCGCCAGCATGTCCGCCAGCACCGCGCCAAAGACATGCGGCAGGTTCATCCCGCCGAACTCTTCGGGGGCGCAAAGACCGGGCCACCCGGCCTCGGCATAACGTTTGTAAGCGCTCACCATCTCGGTCGGCATCCGCACGCGACCGTTTTCCAGCTTGGCGCCCACTTCATCCCCAATCAGGTCCAGCGGCGCAATTTCGGCGTTGATGAACTTGGCCAGTGCCGGGATCAGATCCCCGGCCAGATCGTCGCTCCATTCAGGCAAGCGCTCGGGCCTCCCGATGTGTTTCAGGACAAAGGCGATCTCGGCCTCGGACGCGGTATAGTCGATCATGCGTGCACCTTGCCCGGCGCGATGACGCGCTCGGACCCTTCGTAAAGTTCACTCACCGCCCGCTCGCGCAGTTCCAGCGCCAGACGCTGGTTGATATAGCCCTTGTCGGTGATCTCATTCTTTTCGACCGACGGCGCGTCGGTCTGGACCAGCACCCGCTTCACGCGCGTGGCGCTGCCAGTCTGACCCGCGTTATAGGTGCTCAGCCGCTCTGCAATGAACGCGCGCACCGCCGGATCACTGGCATAGCCCGCCAGATCATCCACACGCCCCGCCAGCGATTTGCATTCATCCGGGTTCAGGAACAGCAGCGCCCCGATGTCATTACGGTTGTGGCCGGTGATCACCGCGTCCGACACGATGGGTTTCAGCGCATCCAGAAGCGCCAGCCGCAGGTTGCCCACTGCCACCCAGGTCCCCGTCATCAGCTTGAAGTTCTCGGATGTGCGCCCGTCGAAATAGATCCCCTTGCTCGGATCTTCGCGGTTCACCTGCCTCCCCGCATCGCCCGTCCGATAAAACCCGTCCTCGTCAAAAGCTTCGGCCGTCTTGTCGGCGTTGTTCAGATAACCGGGGGTCACATGAGGCCCGCGCACGCGCATTTCCAACTTGCTGCCGTTGGGCAGGAACTTCAGCTCATACCCCGGTGCAGGCAGGCCGATCACATCCGCGCTGGGCACCGGGAAATGCACGCAGGTGATCAACATCGCCTCGGTCGCGCCCCAGGCACTGACAAAGGGCACCTTTTCGCCCCGCTCGGCCACGCCAAGTTCTTCCAGGCCGTCCCACAGGTGATCCGGCAGACCCGCGCCCGAAAAGAAAATCAGCTGCAACCGCTCAAAAAACGCCTTGCGCAGCCCCGCATCCTTGCGCAGCACCGGCAACATCATGTCGAACCCCTTGGGCACGTTGAAATAGAGCGTCGGCGACACATCGCGGATATTGCGCAGGGTCTTTTCGATTTCACCCGGCAGCGGCTTGCCGTCGTCGATATAGAACGTGCCGCCGTTCCACAGGATCTGATTGAAGTTGAAGTTGCCGCCAAAGGTGTGATTCCACGGCAGCCAATCCACGATCACCGGCGGCTCGGCCCTCAGAAACGGCCAGATCTGCACCAGAGCCTGCTGGGTCGCCAGCATCATCTCTTGTGTAACGATCACCCCCTTGGGCATGCCGGTGGATCCGGAGGTGAACAGGACTTTGGCGACGGTTTGATGATCGACCTTGGCAGCTTCGAGCGCGACGGCTTCGCTCACAGGCGTTTGCAGGGCTGCGCTAAAAGTCAGCGCACCGTCATCCGACAACAACGCGATGCCTTCGCCACCCAAATAGTCGAAGGCGCGGGCAAAGGTCTGCGAATCCGCCGCATAGGCCATGCCGGGCGACGTTACGGACACGATGTGGCGCAGCTTGGCCAGCGTTTCGTCATGCAGTGAATAGGGCACCGAAACCGGTACAACCGGCACACCCACATGCATCGCCGCCAGCATCACAATCCCGTAACGCACCGAATTGCTCGACAGGATCAACAACGGCTTGTCGGGGCCCAGCCCTTGGGCCAACAGAAATGCGGCCAGCGCCCGAACCTGCCCATGAGCTTCGCCGTATGTGACACCAATCCACGCGTCAGTGTCATCGCGTTCCATCAGATAGGGGCGATCCGGCACCTCGGACGCCCAACGGTCCAGAAATTCGGACAGGTTGCGCGCCTTGATCTCAAACTTTTGCGGGCTGCTCAGGGTGAACGCACTCCCGCCCAGATCCTTGCGCAAAACCTCGGCTGGGGCAAACTTGGTGGCTGGGTAGGCCTCTGTCATGTGCTCGCGAGCATCCTTGTTCATCTCGTCTCTCTCCCTGGCGTGTCTTCCGGAATCATGGCTGTCGAACCGGTTTCAGCAGAATCAGACTACCCAAGTGATCGTTAGTGTGCAAATGTATTATTGAGCGTTCACTAAGGTGCGCAATCTGGATAATTCGCCGACAGGTGCGGTGCAAGGCGTTTGCTCTTGTGCCGTTGCGTATCCCGGCGGGACGACAAGGAGTTCAAAATGAAGATCGAAAACGCAAGCGTCATCGTGACCGGTGGGGCCTCGGGGTTGGGTTTTGCGACGGCCAAGGTGCTCACGGAGCTGGGGGCCAAAGTCGCCCTGTTTGACTTGCCGGGGGACAAGCTGGACGCATCCGCCAGGGAATTGGGCGCGGTTGCCGCCCCCTGTGACGTGACCAGCCCCGAAGGTGTCGCGGCTGCGCTGGAAACTGCCATAGCCGCAAACGGCCTGCCGCGCGTGGCGATCAACTGCGCCGGTGTGACCCGCGGTGAACGCATCGTTGGGCGCAATGGCGCGGCCTCGCTCGATGGGTTTGCCCGCACCGTGCAGGTCAATCTGATCGGCACTTTCAATGTCATGCGGATGGTGGCGGAAAGGATGGCCGAAAATGACCCGCTCGACGACAATGAACGTGGCGTGATCATCAACACCTCATCTGCTGCGGCATTCGAGGGGCAGATCGGTCAGGCGGCCTATGCGGCTTCAAAGGGCGGCGTTGCCAGCCTGACCCTGCCGGCCGCGCGTGAACTGGCGCGTTCGGGTATCCGTGTGCTGGCCATTGCGCCCGGCATCTTCTCGACCCCAATGATGGAAACCCTGCCGCAAGAGGTCCAGGACAGCCTGAGCGCCAGGGTGCCGTTCCCGCGGCGGCTTGGCAAACCGGCCGAATTCGCGCAGCTTGCGGCTCATATGATCAAGAATACCATGCTCAACGGGGAATGTGTGCGCCTTGACGGTGCCATTCGCCTCGAGCCGAAATAAGGACGCCCGCGATGGAATATACCCATATCACCAGCGAGACCGACGGCAAGATCGGTATCCTGACACTGGACCGCCCGGCCAAGTTCAACGCCATCAACCATGGGCTGCTGCATGAGATCGAGCACTATTTCGACACCCTGCCGGATGACATCGGCGCAGTGGTGATCCGCTCCTCGGGGCCGCATTTCTGTGCCGGTCTTGACCTGCTGGAACACTCTATGCGCGATGCCGCAGGGGCCATGCACGAATGCCGCCTCTGGCACCGGATTTTCGACAAGATCGAATATGGCCGCGTGCCGGTTGTGGCGGCGATGAACGGCGGCGTTCTGGGTGGGGGCATGGAACTGGCCATGACCGCCCACGTCCGCGTCAGCCAGGAAGATACGTTCTATGAACTTCCCGAGGGTCGCCGCGCGATCTTTGTTGGTGGTGGGGCCACGGTCCGCGTGGGGCGCATCATCGGTGCCAGCCGCATGATGGAGATGATGCTGACCGGTCGCCGCTATCTGGCGCAGCAGGGCATGGATCTGGGGCTGGCCCACTACGTCGAGCCCAACGGAACAGCTTTTGACAAGGCGATGGACCTGGCGCGCCGCGTGACCGAAAATGCGCCGCTGTCGAATTACATGATGATGCAGGCCATCACCCGCATCAACGACATGTCCGCCAGCGACGGTCTGTTCACCGAAAGCCTCGCCGCCGCCATCGCGCAATCTTCGCCCGAGGCCCGTGCAGGCATGGAGGCATTCCTGGCCAAGACCGGCAAGCGCGACAACCAATAATCGCGCAAAGTCCCGGCGACACCGGGACTGACCCGCCTCGGGCCCAGGCCGATGCCGTAAATGTCAAAAAATCGCCGGCCCGTCGCAGGCTTGGCGGGTCTTTGCGAGCTGATCCCCTCGAATGTACTTCGCGGGGTTGCTCCCATTCCAAACCCAGGTCTTGCCAGAACCTCAGTGAACGTCCTCTAGGCGGACAAGGCTGCCGTCGGTCATCGTCACCAGACCAGCGCTTCACGGCCTGTTTCTGACCTTCGCGCCCGCGTAAACCAACCCGGAAGCGTCTCCGGAACCTGGCATTCGCGACGGCGATGCCGCTAAAGCCTGGAAATGCCGTCTGCGATCTCCTGGGCAATGGCTTGGGCGTTGATTCCGTCACGCTCTGCCGACACCCGCAACCCCAAAAGGTCCGACTGGTAGTTACGGGCAAGGACCATCTGGTCATGTGTTTTGTCAATTTCCCCAGCTGACTGAGCCTGCTGAAACAGGTCGGCAAACTGCTCTTCCATTTTCAGAAGATGCAGGCTGGCTTGCTCGGCCAAAGGATGATTGTGCGCGTTCAGTTCCAGCAACGTCTTGGAGAGCATACAGGCCTTGGCCGGGGCATTGTCGCTTTCGATGGCCTTCGCAGGCCATTGCTTGAGGGCATTGACCGGACCACATGTGTCCGCCAATTCCCGAAGGTGTTCCAACCCGTCATTGACATATTTCTGCATGGCGAGCCCGAACAGGGCATCCTTTGATCCGAAAGCCGCATAAAAGCTGCCAGGTTTCATCTGCAGCTCGGCTTCGAGGTCTTTCAGCGAAGTGCCGGACCATCCGCGCTTCCAGAACAAATCCCGGGCGCGCTCAATCAAGTCATTGCGGTCGAAATTCGGTTTGCGAGGCATCAGAGGTTCCGTTCTTGAACGATTGCTCAATAATATACTTGAGTGATCACTCAAGAAAGACTAAATGACAAATATCCTGTTCAATATATGGAATCTGAAACATGAACTTCCCGTCCCACGACCTCGAAACGGCCCCCGAAGCCTCCAAGCCCCTGCTGGAAAACTCGCAAAAAGCCTTTGGCCGCCTTCCCGGATTGCACAAGGTTCTTGCGGAAAGCCCACAGGCCTACGAGGGCTACCAGCTGCTGCACAAACTGTTCACCGAAACGGATTTCGACGCGGATGAACTGACTGTCGTCTGGCAATCGATCAACGTCGAGCATGCCTGCCATTACTGCGTTCCTGCGCACACCGGCATCGCAAAGATGATGAAGGTTTCGGACGAGATCACCCAAGCCCTGCGCAATGAAACACCGCTGCCCACGGCAAAACTCGAAGCCCTGCGCACCTTTACCGTTCAGATGGTGCGGGAACGTGGCAACGTGTCCAAAGCCCAGATGCAGGCGTTCTTTGACGCAGGTTATGGCCATCGCGCGGTTCTCGACGTTATCCTCGGCCTGGCCCAGAAGACCATGTCGAACTACATCAACCATGTGGCCGAGACCCCCGTTGACGAGGTGTTCCACCCGCTGAAATGGCAGCGCGGCAATACCCCGCTCGAGGTTTGATCTCTACGGGGCGGGTGCACGATGGCTTGCCTCGTGCACCCGCCCCGAAAAGGATCAGATGGCCGAAACCGCTGTCACACGATACGCTCGGAATTCAATCCCCCCAGAAGGAGAACGCCATGCCCGTTATTCGCGTTGAAGTCCCCGAAGGCACGGACCACGACACCAAGACCCGCATCCGCGAAGGCGTAAAACAAGCTGTGCTGGACACGCTCGCTCCAAAGGAAATCAAATACGACTATGTCGCGGTGCGCGAGGCATTCGGCATCCTTGGCGATGGTCTGCCGCTTGTGACCGTCGACCTGCGCCCCGGCCGGGATGCCGGTCGCAAAAAAGCCCTGTCAGACGCCATCGCCGCAATCCTGCAGCAAGAGCTGAATTCAGACCCGACCGACCTTTATGTTCTCTTTCGTGAAAACCCTGCCGAGAACCATTATACCGGTGGAACACCTCTGCCTGATTGGGTTCCCGCAGATCAGTAAGTGGTGGCACCGCCGGAAGCGGCCCATTGCGAAACACGACGAAACTGCCAGCGCTGGCCGATCTCCCTCCAAGATTTCGACCCCCGCGTCCTGTCGTCCCCTTTCCGTCAACACCTGCGGCATGGGGTGGGAATCGGGCCGGGCTGTCTGGTGATCGCATTCATGATCAGATCATTGCAACAGCGCCCGCTTCGCTAATCTTTCATCACCCGCAAAACCGCGTGCCAGATGGTGCACGGGTGGTGCACGCTTGGTGCACGCATTGTGCACCGGGAAAAACGCCAAACAGCAAAGGGTTAATCCCTGTCCGAACTTGGTCAACTGCACGGGTTGAGGTGGGAGGGAAAAGTGGGGAAAGCGAGGAGGAGAGTTTGCTTTCCCCTGAACGCGACCGGAGCAAAGGGAGAAGCCGGTCTGCATTCAATTTCGGAACACCGGAGCCTGATGTGAGAGCGTGAGGGTCGGCCCCGGTGTTCGGATCAGGGGCCGAAGCCCTTGAAATCGTTAGTCAACAAAGGCGCGCTCGACCACAAAGGTTGACGGCTTGTTGTTGGCGCCTTCGTCCAGGCCGAACCCTTCAAGCGCGGCTTTGGTGTCCTTGAGCATCTCCATCGAGCCGCAGATCATGCCGCGGTCGGTTTCGGGAGAGATCTGCGGCACGCCCAGATCCCTGAACACCTTGCCACTGGCCATCAGATCGGTGATGCGCCCCTTGAAAGGATAGTCCTCGCGCGTCACGGTGCAGTAGTGCCGCAGGTTCTGAGCCATCTCGCCCACGAGCGGGTCCTCTTTCAAGGCATTGACCAACTGCCTGCCATACTCCAGCTCGCCTGCTTCGCGGCAGGTGTGAGTTAGGATGATTTCGTCAAACTTTTCATATGTTTCCGGGTCACGAATGAGCGACGCAAAAGGCGCGATGCCCGTGCCGGTCGAGAACATCCAAAGGCGCTTGCCCGGCAGCAGTGCATCGTTGACCAGCGTTCCAGTCGGTTTTTTTCGCATCAGCACCGTATCACCCTCTTTGATCTTTTGCAGATGCTCGGTCAACGGGCCATCCGGGACTTTGATCGAGTAGAACTCCAGCTCTTCGTCCCAGCTGGGCGACGCCACGGAATAGGCGCGGAACACCGGTTTTTGGGCGTTCGGCAGGCCGATCATCACGAACTCACCCGAGCGAAAGCGAAATGCCGATGGGCGCGTGATGCGGAATTTGAACAGGCGGTCGGTGAAATGTTCGACCGAGGTCACGGTTTGCGCAAAGACGCCTGCGGGGATCGGGAAGTTGGTCTTGGGGGCTTCGTCAAGTGACATGGGTCTCTCCGTTTCGGTCAGGCGGCAGCCGGGGTTGTGGACAACAGATCAAGCTTGCCCTTTTTGCCGGTCCAATCCTCGGCATCGGGCATCGGCTCTTTCTTTTCGGTGATGACAGGCCACTGTTGGGCAAATTTTCGGTTCATCTCGACCCATTGGGCTGCGTCATCGTCGGTGTCGGGGCGGATGGCATCGGCGGGGCATTCGGGTTCGCAGACGCCGCAGTCGATGCATTCATCAGGATGGATGACCAAGGTGTTCTCGCCTTCATAAAAGCAATCGACCGGACAGACTTCCACGCAGTCGGTGAATTTGCAATTGATGCAGCTGTCAGTAACCACATAGGTCATCATGCGTCGTCCTTTTGTTAGTATACGAATGAATAATCGACAAAAATAGGGCATGTCAATACGTTTGTGTACGTTCAATCAAGGTAAGGTGCACAGTGCTTGACGGATGTTATATTTATATTAGTATGCAAACAATAATCGCACAGCATCCAGTCGGAGGATCCCATGCCCACAAAACTTGTCATCAAGAACATCGGCCTGTTGTTGTCGGGCAAGATGGAGGAGCCGATTCTGGACGGCGACTGCCTGATCGCCCTGGATGGCAAGATCCACGAGTGGGGGTATGAGAAGGATCTGGATTGTGAAGGGGCCGAGACGGTTGTAGATGCCAATGGCGTGACCCTCGCGCCCGGGCTGATCGACAGCCATATTCACCCGGTTGTTGGCGATTATACCCCGCGCCAGCAGCAGTTGCACTGGATCGACTCGACCCTGCATGGCGGCGTGACAACTCTGATTTCGGCCGGTGAAGTCCACATGCCGGGGCGCCCCAAGGATATCATCGGCCTCAAGGCAATGGCGATCGCGGCGCAGCGTTGGTACGAGAATTTCCGCCCCTCGGGTATGAAGGTACACGCCGGCGCGCCGGTGATTGAACACGGCATGGTCGAGGAAGACTTCAAGGAAATGGCCGACGCGGGCGTCAAACTGCTGGGAGAGGTTGGTCTGGGCACGGTCAAGGACGGCAAGACGGCAAGGCAGATGGTTGATTGGGCGCGCAAATATGGCATCCAATCCACCATTCACACCGGCGGCCCGTCGATTCCGGGGTCGGGCCTGATTGACGCGGACATGGTTCTGGAAACCGGAACGGATGTGATCGGCCACATCAATGGTGGCCATTCGGCCCTCCCGGATGATCAGATCATGTGCCTGTGCGAAAGCTGCACCGCCGGTCTGGAAATCGTGCACAACGGCAATGAACGCGCGGCTCTGCTGACGTTGAATACCGCGCGCGAGTTAAAGCAGATGGATCGGATCATTCTGGGCACTGACGGTCCGGCGGGTTCGGGCGTGCAACCGCTGGGTATCATGCGAATGGTGGCGATGTTGTCGTCGCTGGGGAATGTCCCGGCCGAAATCGCGTTCTGTTTCGCCAATGGCAATACTGCACGTCAGCGTGAATTGGACACAGGGCTGATCGACACCGGGATGTGCGCGGATTTTGTCCTGATGGATCAAGCACAGCATGCGCCGGGCAAGAACATCCCCGAATCGGTGCAGCTGGGCAATCTTCCGGGCGTTGGCATGACCATCATCGACGGCAAGGTGACGTCGCAACGTAGCCGCAACACGCCGCCTGCAACCCGGCTGCCGCAGGTCGTAAACTAATCATCACACTCCCCGAACTGCCCCTCGGACGGCCCCGTGCCACCGAGGGTTTTTTTTGAAAGGCACATGGACATGAGCGCACCGCTGCAAGGTCTGAAAGTCGTGGAACTGGCCCGTATTCTCGCGGGGCCCTGGATTGGGCAGACGCTGGCTGATCTCGGGGCCACGGTGCTCAAGGTCGAAAGCCCCGATGGCGATGACACCCGAAAATGGGGCCCACCATTCATCGAACGGGACGGGGACAGATCGGCGGCCTATTTTCATGGAGCAAACCGTGGCAAGGACAGCATCGCGCTGGATTTCGGGGACGCAGAGGATCGAGCAAAACTTCTTGATCTTATCCGTGATGCCGATGTGCTGATCGAGAATTTCAAGGTTGGCGGGTTGAAGAAATTTGGTCTGGATTATGACAGTGTCAAAGAGATCAACCCACGGCTGATCTATGCGTCTGTTACCGGTTTTGGCCAAGACGGGCCGTATGCGCGTCGTGCGGGCTATGACTTCTTGATTCAGGGCATGAGCGGTATCATGGACCTGACCGGCGATCCGGCGGGGGAGCCGCAAAAGATAGGCGTCGCTTTTGCTGATATCTTTACCGGTCTCTATGGTGTCATCGGTGTTCAGGCGGCCTTGGCCGAACGGGAACGCTCTGGTCTGGGGCAGCATGTGGACCTGAGTCTTCTGGACTGCATGACTGGCGTTCTGGCCAATCAGGCAATGAACTTTCTGGCGTCCGGCAATTGTCCGACTCGATTGGGAAATGCGCACCCCAACATCGTGCCCTACCAGGTGTTCCCGGTGGCAGACGGGCACATCATCATCGCCTGTGGCAACGACCGCCAATATGCCACCCTCTGTACCATCTTGGACGTACCTGAACTGATCCAGGACGCGCGTTTCATGGTCAATTCCGACCGTGTTGCAAACCGTGATGTCCTGACCGAATTGCTGACCGCTGCCTGTTTGAAATGGAGCAAACGGGATCTGTTGAGTGCCCTCGAACAGGAGGGCGTGCCGGGTGGGCCAATCAATTCGGTTGCCGAGGCGCTGAACGACCCCCAGGTGCAGCATCGCGAAATGCAGATCGCACCCGAAGGTATACCGGGTTTGCGCACCCCGATCCGCTTTTCACGGTCCGAGTTGAAGCTGGGCAAGGCGTCACCCAAGCGACCCGTCAAACTATGAAAGTTTGCGCAAGATCTTGATCAAATTGCGCTGTTCTGCGGCTGTTAGAGGTTTCAGCGACTCTGCCGTGATTTCGCGCCCAACCTCTTTCATCTGCGCAACCATGTCTTCGCCTTCAGGCGACAGGGAAATCATGGTGCGGCGCTTGTCATTGGGGTCGGGGGCCGTGACCGTCAGCCCCTTTTGACGCAGCCGGTCCACAACACCCTTGATCGTAGCCACGTCCATCGCTGCCAGTCGGCCCAAATGGTTCTGCGAACAGGTGCCTTCCTCGGAAATCCGGATCAGCGCCGAGAACTGCGTCGGCGTTAGCCCGTTGATGGTTTTTGATTGAAAGATCGTGGCGTGGCGCTGGCTGGCCAATCGTAAGAGATACCCGACCTGATCATCCAGTCGGTAATCTGTATCTGCTTGCTCTACCGTTTCGGTCATCCACTCATCCGCCAATTGCAAAACATTAGCAGTATAACAAAGACGTGCATGCCCACAACGGTAAATCCGGGCGGAGCACCGCCCGGACGGGCGTCAAACTGCCAAGTATTTGGTAGAAATTTCAGGGTTTTGGTCGAGATGGGCGAAAGTTCCATCATAACAGACCGAACCTTTCTCGATGATATAGGCCCGATCCGAAACCAGCCGCGCGAAATGCAGGTTCTGTTCGCTGATCAGAACCGACAGCCCTTCGCGTTTCAGCTCGGCGATGACATTGGCCATCTGTTCGACAATCACGGGTGCGATCCCTTCAGACGGTTCATCCAGCAGCACCATCTTGGGGTTTCCCATCAGGGTCCGCGCGATGGTCAGCATTTGTTGCTCACCGCCCGACAGCTGCTTACCCAGGTTCTTGCGCCGCTCGCTGAGGTTCGGGAACAGTTCGAACAGATGCTCCAACGTCCATTCCGGTGCGTCGTCGCGTTTGTCACGGCGGCCCACTTCCAGGTTTTCCTCAACCGTCAACTCACCAAAGATACGCCGTTCCTCGGGGACGTATCCAACCCCGGCGCGGCAGATGGCATGGCTGGGTTTACCCAGAATGCTTTGCCCTTCATAAGTGATCTGCCCGGTTTTCTGGCGCACCATGCCCATGATGGATTTCATCGTGGTGGATTTACCGGCACCATTGCGCCCCAGCACCGCGACCACCTCGTTCTGGCCCAGGGACAGCGACACGCCGTTCAGGATCTGCGCCCGGCCATAGCGGGCATCCAGGTTTGCGACTTCAAGCACGGGTGGCCTCCTTCTTGTCTTCGAACAGGGTGCCACCACCCAGATAGACCTCTTGCACGGTTGTGTTGGCACGGATTTCATCTCCGGTGCCTTCGGCGATCAACTCGCCCCGGTTCAGAACCAGGATGCGGTGGGAATGGGCAAAGACCACGTCCATGTCGTGTTCGGTAAACACCACGCTGACCCCTTCGCGCTGCACGATGTCGGCAGTCAGGGCCATCAGGGCGATCCGCTCGGACGGGGCCATGCCCGCCGTAGGTTCGTCCATCAACAAGAGCGCGGGTTCATGCGCCAGGGCGATCGCAAGCTCCAGCCGTTTCAGATCACCATAGGCCAGTTCCGAGCATGCGCGCCCGGCGTGTTCAGACATTGACACCAGATCAAGCAGTGCCTTCGCCTCATCGACATAAAGCCGCGTCGCGCGCGAGAACATGTCAAATACCCGACGATGATGTGAGATCAGCGCCATCTGGATGTTTTCCAGCACCGTCATTGACAGGAACGTTTCAGTGATCTGGAACGTGCGACCGACTCCCATGCGCCAGATCTTGCGCGGCGGCGTGCCCAACAACTCTTTGCCGTTCAACTGGACTGACCCACTGTTGGGTTTCATATACCCGTTGAGCATGTTGAAACAGGTGGTCTTGCCTGCGCCGTTGGGCCCGATCAGGGCCAGGAACTCGCCCTTGGCCACGTCAAAGTTGACGTCCTGAACGGCCTTGATGCCCCCAAAGCTCTTGGACAGGTTGCGGACGGAAAGAACCGTGCTCATGCCGCATCTCCTTTCTGGTTGGGCAGGATGGCCCGCATCAGTCGGTTGACCCCTCCGGCGATGCCGTCAGGCGCCAGCAGGACCACGACCAGAATGATGCCTCCAAAGATGAAGCGCCAGTAATCCAGACGGGTCACCCAATCCTCGATCATGACAAAGGCCACGGCGCCAAAGATCGGTCCGGCAAGGGCGTGGATGCCGCCAAGCAGGACCATGATCAGACCGTCGATGCTCTGCGCAATGCCAAGCGTATCCGGGAAGACCGAGCCCTTGGAGAAGACAAAGACGACACCGGCCAGACCGGCAAGGCTGCCTGCCACCACAAAACCCATCCACTGGTGAAATTTGGTGTCCACGCCGATGGCCTCGGCCCGGGTTTGACTGTCGCGGATGCCGCGCAGGGTATAGCCGAACGGCGAATGTGCCACGCGCCGCAGGAACCAGATCCCGCCAAGGCACAATACGAAGGCGATGTAGAAATAGACCTTGTCCGAGCTGGCCCATTGAGCAGGCCAGACGCCCAGGATGCCGTCATCGCCGCCGGTGAAGTCCTGCCATTGGAAGGTGACGCCCCACAGGATTTGCGCCGCCGCCATGGTCAGCATGGCGAGATAAACGCCGGACAGGCGCACACAGAACCAGCCAAAGAACAGTGCCGCTGCGGCGGCTGCAATCGGACCAACAAACATGGCAGGCAGCATGCCAAAGCCAAGGAACTTGACCATCATCGCCGCTGCATAGGCGCCGACGCCGAAATACGCGGCGTGGCCAAAGCTGACCATGCCGCCGATGCCCATCATGAAGTGAAGCGACACTGCAAAGAGCGTTGCGACCATCACATCCACCAGCAGAATCGAGGTGAAATCGGCCGTTACTGCAGGGCTGAAGGCCAAAACCATTACGGCGGCCAGCAGCACCATTGTGGCTTTGCTGCTCATCAGCTTGAGCGGCTGATCGGGTTCCTCAGTGCCCACATGTTCGCTGCCCGGTTTGCCGAACAGGCCATAGGGGCGCAGGATCAGCACAACTGCCATGACAACGAACGGCAGCACGATGGAAATCTGCGGGAAGACCAGGATCGCAAAGGCATTCAGAACCGAAATCAGGACGGCGGCCACAAAGGCTCCGCTGACGCTTCCCATGCCGCCTATGACAACAACAACAAAGGCCTCGCCGATGATCGACAGATCCATCTGCAGGCTTACCGCCTCGCGCGGGATTTGCAGTGCTCCACCCAGACCGGCCAGGAAAGCACCCAGCACAAAGGCGGCAGAGAAAAGCCAGGCCTGGTTGACGCCAAGCGCACCCACCATCTCGCGGTCTTCGGTCGCGGCGCGGACCAGAACGCCCCAGCGAGTTTTGTGAAAGAGCAGCCAGATACCTGCCAGAACAGCGGGGCCAATGACGATCAAGGCAAGATCGTATTCGGGGATCGGTTCCCCCATAATGCGGATCGCTCGGTCCAATCCGGGTGCGCGTGGCCCCAGCAGGTCCTCGGCCCCCCAGATGGCCAGCGTGGCATCCTGAAAGATCAGGACCACACCGAAGGTGGCGACCAACTGGAACAGTTCAGGCGCACGATAGATGCGGCGCAGGATGGTCATCTCGATCACCAGGCCGATGACGCCAACGATGGCGGCGGCCGCGATGATAGAAAACCAGAAGCCGAATATCCCCCCGTTGAGCGCGGTGACGATGGTATAGGCCAGGTAGGCACCCACCATATAGAACGAGCCGTGGGCAAAGTTCACGATGCGTGTAACGCCAAAGATAATCGACAAACCAGATGCAATCAGAAACAACGACGAAGCATTGGCAAGCCCGGTCAACAGTTGTGCAAAGTAGAAGCCCATTTCGGCCCACCATCCCTATTTTTTGTGAAGTTCAGGGTGGGCGGGACGCATTCGGCATGCGCGCCCCGCCTCAGACTACGCGAGTGGCGGTCTTATTCAGCGGGACGCAGCTTGGCGGCCTCTTCCTCGGACGGCAGATAGGCCGCACCGTCCGCATAGGACCAGTCCACCATCTTGGGCTCGCCATCTACCAGGGCGGTTTTGCCCACATAGGCGCCCATGGTCGACTGGTGGTCAGCTGCGCGGAACATGAACGGACCCGTCGGACTGTCGGCCACCTCCAGGCCTTCCATCGCGGCCAGCAGGGCCTCGGTGTCGGTCGAACCTGCCTTGGTCAGCGCAGCCGCAATCGCCAGGACCGAGTTGTAGCCTACAATCGAACCGGTCTTGGGCGCTTCGCCGAACTTGTCGGAGTAAGCTTTGGCAAAGGCATTGTGGCTGTCGGTGTCAATGTCGGCAGGCGGGTAGCCGGTGACGATCCAACCATCAGGCGTTTCGTTGCCCAGAGGCTGGAGATACTCGGGCTCACCGGTCAACAGCGATGCGACGGCGCGGTCTTCGAACAGGAAGCGCAGCGAACCTTCGCGGACGAACTTGGCGAGATCACCACCAAAGGTCACGTTAAAGATCGCGTCAGGCTTTGATGCCTCAAGCGCGCGCACGGTTGAACCGGCGTCAATCTTGAACACCGGCGGCCACTGCTCTTCGACGAATTCGACATCGGGGCGCAGTTTGCTGAGTTCGGATTTGAACGCTTTGACGGCGTCCTGACCGTAGGCATAGTTGGGCGCGACGGTGGCCCACTTTACGGCATCCAGCTTGGCGGCCCGTTCAGCCAGCATCGCGGCCTGCATATGGGTCGAGGGACGAAGACGATAGGTGTATTTGTTGCCCTTGGACCAGACAATGGCATCAGACAGCGGCTCGGATGCGAGGAAAAGAACCTGTTTTTGCTGGGCAAAGTCCGCAACAGCCAGGCCGATGTTCGACAGGAATGTGCCAAAGATCAGAACGGCGCCTTCCTTGGTCACAAGCTCTTCGGCAATGCGGATAGCAGTGGCTGGATCGCCAGTGTCATCGCGGCTTATCACTTCAAGCTGCTTGCCATCGATCCCGCCCGCGGCGTTGATCTGATCGATCGCCAGTTGCCAACCCTTTTTATAGGGCTCTGTAAAGGCGGGCAGGCGGGTGTAGCTGTTTACCTCGCCGATAACGATCGTGTCCGCGGCCTGTGCGACCTGCGGGCCAAACCCCATCAGGGGCAGGGCCGCAAGGGCACCCAGAACGGTACGTCTGATCATGGTCATTTCTGTTCCTCCGGTTGGTTCAGTTTTTCTTTGTCACGCGGCCGGTTATGCCCGGCTTCTGGTTGGTTGTCAGCGTCAAGTTGACCTTGCGTCACCTTTTACCGCAGGCCGTCTTTGCCATCGGCGTCTTCGTGGGTCAGGCCGCCGACGCGGGGCAGGGGGCGACCGCTGTCGGTGACAGCGACGGCCACCATGATTTCATTGGCGCGCGGCGCGTCGTTCAAGCGAACCTCGATGCCGTCAAAATGGCTGCGAACGTATGCGGCGTCCTTGTGTCCAAGCGGGACGTCCAGCACCTGACCCGGGCTGCCCATCTTCTTGGACGACGGCACAAGGGCCGCACCTTTTTCGACCTCTTTGCGCAGCGGTGCGCCCAGTTTGGGGTGCAGCAAAGCGGCGGCATGTTCAAGCTCGCCGTTTTCTCCAACCATGGCGGATTTACCATAGCTTTCGGCCTGTTCAGGTGTAATCCTCAGGGCCTCGACGCATTTCCTGCCCAGAAGGGTGCCCAGTTCCGCGCCCATGTCCATCAGCGGCGTCAGGTCCTCTTGGTACGTCCCGGCATAGGGGTTGGCGATCACCGCCACAGCCACCGCTTTGCGGGTGGCAGGCGCGATGTTGCGTCCCGCTTCGATGTGGGTTTCTTCGACGTTTACGGCGATTTTGCGAATGTTCATGCTCATCTCAGACCGTCCTCTCCCTTGATGTCCCAGGCCTCCAGCCCACCCGATCTTGAATGGATGCGTGGTCCGGTGCTCATCACCAGCGCAAAGGCCAGTTCATCCGCACGCGGCGCATCGTTGCAGCCCACTTCCATGCTGTCGAAATGCGAGCGCACGTAAGCGGCATTGATATGGGTGATCGGCACATCCAGACGCGCGCCAACACCGCCGACCTTCTTGGACGAGGGCACGATGGCGTTTGCATTGCCCAGCAGTTGGCGCATGGCATAGCCGCCGGGTGCGTGCCACAGCGCGCCGTGCTCGAGCTCACCGCCTTCGCCAACCAGCGAGCCTTTGCCATACCCTTCGATATGTTCCGAACCACCCAGAGCGTCGAGCAGCTTTTGCGCCATCTGCAAACCCAGCGGTTTGAGGTCCTCCATGAAGCCCTGAATGTTGGGTTCATACCGACCTGCAAAGGGGTTCTTGATGATCGCCAGAACGGCGGCACGACGTTGCGGCGCGTCGGGGGCGGGGCCGCCCTCGTGAAAGATCTCTTCGTAAGAGGCGATTGTCTTTCTTAGTGTGACGTCAGGCATTTAGGAGTGTCCGTTTGTTTTGTTGTCCGGTTGGACCGGAAGCTCCTGCATGACGGGATTCGCCTTGCAGGTGAAGGGACGCGGCGCGGATCAATCCGGCGTCGCACATTCTTTCGGCGACGATCAGACCGTTTTGCAGCGCATGGTGAATATCGGAGCGTGGAAGTGGCGCGCAGTGGGTGGCGACCAACTGTTCACCCAGATCGCTGTCGTCTTGCAGCTCGATGGCGGGGCGACGTGTGATAGCCGGGTGATCGGACAGGTCGACCGCGTTGGCGATCAGGGTCGCGGCCACATCGGCCTGAGCGGCCGTGCGGGCCAGAACTGTGACACTGTCCGCAATCCCGAGGGACAGGCTGCGGCCGCCCCTGCCTGAGGTCGCGATGCCGCCGATCCGATCCCGCGCGGCAATCTCGATCCGACCCAGATCGAACCCTTCGATCGAAGCCATGGCAGAGGTGAACCGCTCTCCCGGGGCCAGATGCAACGCGATATCGCCACCGTTGTTGGCATAGGCGCGACCTAGGGGCGTGGCATGTCGCATGGTGTTTAGGATTTCATCCGCCACGGAACCTGCCACCGCCGCCATGGGCGTAACAAAAGTCAGGCTATGGGGCCGAACTGCGCGGGCCATGCGGCGAGCGATGCGCCCGGCAAAGGGCGCGTGATCCGGCGTTATCGGCTGGCGCAGCTGGTCCAACTCGCCGACCAGCTCTTGCAACACGGTCCGAAACCGGGCTTCGGCCGCCTCAAACGCCACCTGCCGTGCGCCATCGGCCCCAATGATCAGATCAATCGGACCGTGCTGCAGATGCAGGCGGGTGCCACAGGGCAATATGGCGGCGACGGGGTTCATTTGGCCCATCGATAGTTGGTGGCTGCCATCGGATCGGGCTGGTTTTCGAACTGCGAAACCTTGCGGGTTTCATCCGAAACCACGTCGGCAACCGGTTTTATCTCGTCCGTGTGACCGCCCAGGGTGCCATAGTCGCTGACACGCATGGTGAACTCGATGGGCGCAACCAGTGCAGGCGTTGGAACGTACCCAAACGAGCCTGTGGGCATGTCCAGGACGTCCACCATCACCGTGATGCCGCCACCCGGCCAGACATAGGCCTCAGCCCCGCCACAGGACACAAAAGTCAGCGAGTCCTTGACCGACTTGGTCAGGCGCACCGGGTTCTCGGTCACGCCGGCCCGCAGGCTTCCGCCCGCGCCGCCCATGAACAGGACCGAACAGACCGAAGGCTCGCAGTTCTCGGCGATCAAATCGGGAGACGCTCTGAGGGGTGCAGGGATGTCAACCGGCTGCGGGATCAGTTCGCCGTCCAGCTCGAAGTAGGCGTATTGCTCGCCGGTGGTCGACACCATCAGCAGCTTCATGCCCTCTTTGGCGAACTTGGGGTTGAAGTCACCCAGAATCTTGAGCGGATCTTCGATGTCCGTGCCACCCCAGCCAGTGCCGGGTTCGGCCACCTGGAAATAGCGACCGGGGGTTGAACGGCGACCGTTGATCTTGATGCCGGTGGCCGGAACGTCCAGCAGTTTGCCCGCCTGATGTTCGGACAGAACACCAGTGATATGGTCATCGACCACCACCACGTCATCTACATGATCGACCCATTGCTTGGCGAACATGCCAATCGTGGCCGAGCCGCAGCCCACGCGCATCAGCTTTTCTTCGACGCCGTTGATGATGGGGGCTTTGCCGGCCTCGACCACCACGGTGGTCTCATGACCTTCTTCGCCGATCACCATCTCAACCGCCTGGCGATTGCACAGCTTCAGCAGCGCATCACAAGTGATCCGGCCTTCTTTCTTGGATCCGCCGGTCAGGTGCTCAACGCCGCCCAGGGACAGCATTTTGGACCCATACTCGGACGTCATCACATGGCCAATCGGCTCGCCATTCACCCGCACCACATCGCGTTCGTGGCCGATGTGACGGTCGGTGTCGATCTTCACCTTGACCCCGCAGTACGAGAAGATGCCTTCGGTCACGACCGTAACCATGTCGACGCCCCGAACCTCTTGGCTGACGATGAAGGGCGCGGGCTTGTAGTCGGGATATGTCGTGCCAGCCCCAACAGCCGTAACAAAGGGGCGGTTGCCTTGCACGATGTTGCCGTCCCAATCGTCGGGCCCTTGGCTGTCCTTCATGAAGGGGACCAGTTTGGCCTCGTCCGTGCTTTCGATGATGGTCAGCGCATCCAGCCGCACCAGATCGCCGCCGTGGTTGGCATAGCGGTCGCAGGCGCCGGCCTTGCCGTCGGCGATGAAACACATCACCGGGCAGGCGTCGCAGCGGATTTTTTCGGGTTTGGCGCGGTCAGTTGCCATTGGTGTTGTCCTTGATTGCGGCACGGACGCGCGACGGGGTGGCCGGGACTTGGGTCAACCGCGCACCGCTGGCGTCCTTGATTGCGTTTAAGATGGCCGGAGCGGTGGGGATCAGAACGTGTTCGCCCAAACCTTTGGCCCCATAAGGCCCATGCGCATCCGGCTCTTCGATGATGTGAGTTTCGACCGGGGGCATGTCGCCAATGGTCGGGATCAAATAGTCGTGCAGGTTTTCGGTCCGGCCCGGCAGGTATTCCTCCATCAGGGCCATGCCCAGACCCTGGGCGATACCGCCTTGAACCTGACCTTCGACCAACATGGGGTTGATTGCCTTGCCGACGTCGTGGGCGGCCACGAATTTCAGCGGTTTGACGGTGCCCAGTTTGGTGTCGACTTCGACCACCACCAGATGCGCGGCATAGCCGAATTGTGCATAAGGGATGCCCTGCCCGTTCTCATCGAGCGGTTTGGTCGGCGGGTCATAGGTTTCCTCGGCGCGCAGGACATAGCCTTCCGCGTCGGGGGGGAGTGAACTTAGGTCGATGACATGTTCGGTGCCCTGATCCGTGATCTTGATCTGGTCTTTACCGATAGAGATTTGGGCTTCTTCACTGGCATTCACACGCGCAAGGATCTGCGCCCGCATCGCCTCGCCCGACAGGCGCGAAGCACTGCCCGAAACATAGGTCTGGCGCGAGGCCGAGGTTTTACCCGCGTCCGGTGTCACATCCGTATCGGCCCCGATGATTTCGAGCTTTCCGACCGGAATGCCCAAGGCGGTGGCAAAGATCTGGCTGATGACGGTGTTGGCGCCCTGACCGATGTCCATTGCGCCCTGATGCAGCACCACGGTGCCGTTGGCGCGAATGCCCGACTTGATGGTCGACGGGTTTGGCAGCGAGGTGTTGCCGCAGCCATACCAGCCACCTGCAATCCCGACGCCGCGTTTCAGCGTCTCGTTGCTGCTGTTGAACGCCACGGTCGCCGCGCGTTCGTCATGCCACGCCGTGCGCAGTGCCTCAAAGCATGGCTTGATGCCAACGCCTTGCTCGAACACCTGCCCACAAACGGTGGGAATGTGGTTTTCCAGCGCGTTGTTGATCCGGAACTCCAGCCGGTCGAGACCCAGCTTGTCGGCCAACTCGTCAAACAGGCTTTCCTGCGCGATGGCCGATTGTGGGACGCCAAAGCCACGGAAAGCGCCCGAAGGTGGGCAGTTGGTATGGATGCCCTTGGATTCCGCACGATAGTCGGTGATCTGATAGGGGCCAGAGGCGTGGACCGGAACCCGGTTGGCCACGGTCGGACCCCAACTCGCATAAGCACCGGTGTTGAAGTACCCGAAAAAATCGAAACCCTTGATTTTGCCCTCTTTGGTGGCGCCGATCTTGAGCGTGATCTCGGAGGGATGCCGCTTGGTGGTTGATTGCATCGATTCCGTGCGTGAATAGCAGATGCGCACCGGCTTGCCCGTCTTGATCGCGCCAAGCGCCAGATAGGGTTGCACCGTGATATCCAGTTTGGACCCGAACCCGCCACCCACGCCGGTAGGGACGATGCGGATTTGATCGCGAGGCATGCCCAGGATAATTTCCATCGAATCCAGATCCATGACCGGGGCCTGGGTACAGGCGTGGATTTCGACGCGCCCATTCACCATCTGCGCAAATCCGGCTTCCGGCTCGATGTAGCCATGTTCAACAAATCCGCTGCGGAACTTGCCCTCTACTGTGATGTCTGCCTCGGCTATTGCGGCCCCGGCGTCGCCGCATTGAACAAAACCGCCACACATGACGTTGTGTTCTCGGCCATTGTGGAGTTGCGCGGCCTCAGGTGCCATAGCGGCGTGGACGTCTTGAGCCGCGGCGCGTTCGTTCCAATCCACCGGGAACGTGGCGGGATCGAAGTCGCGCAGGAATTCTGGTGTGCCGACAATGGCGGCTACGGCTTCACCCCGATAGCGGGTTTCGTCTTCGGCAAAGACGGGTTGATCCATGAAGGCCGGGATCACACCGAATACGTTGCGGCCCGGTATGTCATCAGCCGTCAATACCGCCTCAACGCCGGTTGTTTCTGCAAAAGCGTCAAGATTGCCAAAGGTGAAGCCCGCGCGGGGAAAGGGTGAGCGGATTACCAAGACTTCAAGCGTGCCAGCCGGGGCAACATCGTCGCCAAAGGCTTCGGTGCCCTGCACCTTGTCCTGACCGTCGAGGCGGCGAATAGCTTCGCCAGCGTGGCCTTCGCCCTGGGTTGGAATTTCTGCCTGACCAGCGGCGACCACGGCCTCGATGATCTTGCGATAGCCGGTGCAGCGGCAGAGAACACCGCCGAGCGCATCTTGCACTTGTTCTTCGTTCGGCCTGTCGATATCGCGCAGCAGGGCGACGGCTGCGATCATCATGCCCGGCGTACAGATCCCGCACTGAGCTGCGCCAAAGTTCTGAAAGCTCTCGGACAGGCTTTTGGCAATTTCGTCTTCGCAGAAAAGGCCCCGCAGGGTTTCGACGGCGTGGCCAGCGGCCTGTTGCGTCGGCATCAAACAGGCACAGACCGGATCGCCGTCGACAAGGACAGTACAGGCACCACAGTCACCGGCGTTGCAACCAATCTTGACGTCGCGCGCACCAAGGCGTTCGCGCAGGGTCTCGGACAGGCGCTCGCCCGCGACAGGGGTGATGCTGACATGATCGCCGTTGAGGATGAAATCGGTAGTGGTTTCGCTCACACGTTTATCCATTTTCGCCTCCGGCCCGTTTGATGGCGCGCAGGCATTGTTCCGCAACGGCGTCCAAGCGGTATTCTCCGCTGCCACGCACATCGTCGATGGGGGAAAGAGAGGCGAGATGGGCCTCGGTCACTTCGACCTGATCAAGAGTCTTGCCGAGAAGGTCGCACTCCAGCGTCGTCAGGCGTTGCGCCACGGGCGAGCAGGCCCCGACAGCAATGCATGCGTGGTCAATGCGACCCTCGGTGTCCAGCCCGATGACAGCAGCGGTCATTGTGATTGAAATCACCAGATACCGGCGCGATCCCAGCTTTTCAAAAGCGCCGCGCACATGTGTGGGCGGCACCGGCAGAAGGATAGCTGTCACCAGTTCGTCGTTCTGCAGGTCCGTTCTGCGGACGCCGGTGATGAACTCTGACAGTGCAATTGCGCGGGTGCCGCGTGCTGACCCGATTTCGACCTGTGCATCCAGTGTCAGCAGAGGCGGAACGCCATCGGCGGCGGGGGAGGCGTTGCACAGATTGCCCGCAACCGTTCCTGCGTTCTGGATCTGGAGGCTGCCCACTTCCCGCGCGGCTGCCTGTAACCCTGTGAACGCAGTGGGCAGATCCGCGCGAAAAATCTCGCTCCAACGCGTCGCGGCGCCAACTCGCCAGCCGTCCGCGGTTTGGGTGATGCCAGACAAACCCGC
>FYBJ01001881.1_pt1 | contig 37314 bp, 32 predicted proteins | sample 1134611 | NCBI WGS metagenome assembly FYBJ01 (sample SAMEA104116008, study PRJEB20421) | marine metagenome | isolation source: marine
GAATTATACGCACTCTCGCTTGGGTGTCAATGATTAAATCCTTGCTAAGCCTTTATCATCAACCGCTTCAACCGAAGCGAAGGTGGGCATTCTACAGCCAAAAAAGAGTGCGTCAACAGGAAGATGTTCCTGATTAATTCAACTTTTCAGTAGGCTGCTGAAATTGTAGCTAATTTTTCTCAATTCCGTCTCGCATCGGATGACTCTTTTGACTTTCAAATGCGTGTTTGATGACTGATGATGACTGAATTTCCATTTGTTGAAGCCGATAGTCACTGGGCGATAAACCATAAGCCTGTCGAAATATCCGGCTAAAATGTGCCATGTTGCTAAAGCCAGATTTCATCGCGACTTCAGTAATACTCAGATAGCCGTATAGCGAAGTGGCGAGATAATGACGACTGCGGGAGAGTCTTTGCTTTGTGAGGTATCGCATCAAAGACGTATTGTCTTCGTTAAACAGATTGTTGATGTATCGCGGGGATAACCCGACTGCTCTGCTAATAACTTCTGTATTAAGTTCTGTATCCGAGAGTTGATTGGCGATAAACCGCTTGATACGCATCAATGCATGACTCTGATGTCGCGATAACATGCAAGAGCTTCCTTTCTGCTCAGTCAAAGTCATTGTCAGCATTTCCAGTATCGGATCAGAGAGTGATTGAAAAGCTGAAGGATCCAGTTGTTCGAGTTGACTCACCGTTGATTGAATCATTGATGCAGTAATTGCTGCGATTCCTGTCTGAGTTGGCAATCGGGTGGCCGTCAAATTGCAGATATTGCTTACCCGCTCATCAAGTAACTGACGCGGTATTGATATCAGAATCTTTGAAAATGGCTGCGGTATCGTGATCCGATGCGGCTCGGTCGCATCATACAGACTCATTTCGCCGGGCTTTAGAAAGACTTCTCGCCCACCCTGCTCGAGTTTGTACTCGCCTGCCGTCAACAGCACGGCGAAATAACAATCTTGTGAAACTGATTCGGGTTCTTTCGGCAGTCTCTCTAATGTAATGGCATTGGACTGAATTGGTGAAAGCCTGAGGCCCTGCTGCCATGGATAGATGAACATATCGTTATAAAGATAACTTTGATCCGGTGGCGTGATATCAACATTGGCATATTCACGGCCAATGATTTCTTTGAGCCATTCAAGCCGCTGGCTGGCTGGTTGTTGTTCAGTACAGAATCGCTGCCCACCCAAGTGATTCAGACTGTTATTCAGTATCGCTGCTGATACGATATTGGCCTGGTTCATGATGTCATCACCGTTACAGTCAATAAATACCGCCGCTGGGGAAAAGCCCGTTTAAAAGGCTACCGTCATACTCCTTTGCTAAATCACTATAACAAAGGAGAGATTATGAGAAACGACATTCAACCTAACGTCAATCTGGTTTTAATTCGCGGCGCGTGTTTGTGGATCCTGATGGCATTAATACTTGCTTGGTGTCTGGTGGGGCTATATAACCAGATCGGTTTTCTGGAAGCCCTGTTTCCGGGCAAAATCACGCGGGTACTGCAAGCGCATATTGATTTCTTACTGATGAGTGCCCTGATTTTGGGCTTTTATGCTGCCAGGGTTGGTCTCCCCTGGCACGTGCGATGGGCAATGGTTGTGGGTGCGTTTACTAATTCCAGTCTGTTTTTGTTTTATGCGATTTTCCCGACGCTGGATCCAGCAACGGAAAGCTACGCACCTGATGGCGTCTGGTTTGGCTTATTTAATATCTATCTTTATAGCAGCCTCATCATCACAAGTTATGGCTTTGGTAAGGGCGCGGTGTTGGTATTTCGAAATAGTCTGGATGTCCAGTCAGAACAGAAAAACTGCAAACGCTGTGGACGCGATCTGGCGTGAGGAAGGAAAAGGCCCCGAGGATGAAATATCTTGTCGGGGCCTTGTTTGCTGCTAAGTTGTTTTGATCTGGGCAAACTTCCGCTTGCCGACCTGAAAAATACTGTTGATACCAGCCTTAATCTGGAGAGATTTATCATCAACTTTCTGGCCGTCAATTTTTACGGCGCCTTGTTGAATCATACGCATGGCATCTGAAGTACTGTTAGTCAGGCCCGCCTCTTTGAGCACATTAGCGATAGGCATACCTTCTGCGCCTACTTGCAGGCTGACTTCAGGAATATCATCGGGCAGTTCGCCTTTCTTAAACTGGTTTTCAAAACCTTCACGAGCTGCCACAGCAGTCTGTTCATCGTGAAAACGTGCGACGATTTCTGCGGCGAACGCTTTTTTAATTTCAATTGGATTGCGGCCGTCATCAACTTGCTGACGCCATTCTTCAATTTCACTGACATTCCGGAAACTCAGCAGATCAATATAACGCCACATCAAGTCATCAGAAATCGACATTAGCTTGCCGAAGATGTCTTTGGGGCTATCGTTAATACCAATGTAATTGTTTAAGGATTTGGACATTTTCTGCACACCATCCAGACCTTCCAGAATCGGCATGGTCAGAATGCACTGCTGCGGTTTGCCATAGGCTTTTTGCAGTTCACGCCCCATTAACAAGTTAAATTTTTGATCGGTGCCACCCAGTTCAACATCAGCATCCAGCACTACGGAGTCATACCCTTGAATCAGCGGATACAGAAACTCATGAATAGCAATCGATTGATTGCTGGTGTAACGCTTATGGAAATCATCGCGTTCCAGCATGCGCGCCACCGTATGATTGGAAGCCAGCCGAATCATATCGGCAGCCGTCATGTCATTCATCCAGTGTGAATTAAAAACAACTTGGGTTTTCTCTGGATCGAGAATTTTGAAAACCTGTTGTTGATAGGTTTCGGCGTTTTCTTTGACTTTTTCAGGAGTTAACGGCTGTCGGGTCACATTTTTACCAGTCGGATCACCAATCATGCCGGTGAAGTCACCAATTAGAAATAAGATTTCGTGACCCATTTCCTGGAACTGGCGCAGCTTATTCAGCAACACTGTGTGGCCGAGATGTAAATCCGGTGCAGTTGGATCAAAGCCCGCTTTAATTCTGAGCGGCTGGCCTTTTTCGAGTTTTTCAATAAGCTCTTTTTCGACCAGAATTTCTTCGGCGCCGCGACGAATTTCGGCCATCGCCTCTTGCACAGGGATCATGACTGCTCTCCAGGGTTTCAATTTGGCCGCAGATGTTACCACAAGCGTAAGAATCAAAGGGGTTTCAATTCTCATCAAATGCTGAGAGAATTGGACGAATTTATAACCAGCAGAGACTGCCCATGAAGAAACGCAACAGACTTCTGAGCCCTTCACAGCAGACACGCATCTTCAAATCCGAACGAATGACGCCTCACAAAAACCGGCATTTTATGTTTGTTTCCGTTTTAGCGGTTGCCGGCATTTTTCTGACCACCATGGTTCTGGCCACCAGCGAACCAGTGCCGACCAGCCAAACCCAGATCATTCAATTACCTAATACTAAAAAAGAAATGCATCAGCTGGCCATGCCGCCTGCTCCTGCAAAGACGGTAACCAGCACCCAGACTCCGGTTGAAGCTATCGAGCATGTTGCTATTCCTGAGAACACACCAGCCGCTGATACCGCCGTTAATAATGATATTGTCGCGTTTGAGAAACACCATCTAATTACAGCCATTGAAACCGCTGATTCACCCTCTGTTGACACCGATAACGCCGCTGAAAATCAGCAATCAGATCTGGATTGGCAGGAAGTTGAGATTGTGCCGGGTGACAACTTGTCACTGATTTTTCCGCGGCTCGGTTTAACCGCCAGCGATGTTTTTAATGTCGCACAAACTGAAGATGCTAAACCACTTTTAAATCTAAAGCCTGGTCAGTTACTGCGCGTTGGACTCGAACCAACAGAAAGTGATTCGCCTAATTTGATTGCGCTGGAACTGCAACTGGATCCTATTAAAACCTTGTCTTTAAGTGCTGTAGATGAAGGTTTTGTTGCAGAGACCCATGAGCGTGAAATTGAAAAACGCCAGCAAATCGTCGGTGGTGAAATTCAGAACTCATTGTTTGTTGATGGCCAAAAAGCAGGCATGTCCGACAAACTCATTATGGAAATGGCCCACATTTTCGGCTGGGATATCGACTTTGCGCTGGATCTGCGTCAAGGCGATAGTTTCAAAGTGATTTATAACGAACACTATCTGGACGGTGACAAAATTGATGACGGTGCAATTCTCGCCGCTGAATTCACCAATCGTGGTAAATCTTTCCGGGCGGTTAGATTTACCAATAGCGAAGGCCATAGCCAGTATTACGCACCCGATGGTGCCAGCATGCGCAAAGCGTTTACCCGCACACCGGTACCGATTTCCCGCATCAGTTCTGGTTTTAATCCTAACCGCAAACACCCGGTTCTAAAAACCAACCGGCCACATCGTGGTGTGGACTATGCAGCTGCTACTGGCACACCGATTCTGGCAACAGGTGACGGTAAGGTCAGTTTTGTCGGCAATAAAGGTGGCTATGGCCGCACCGTCATTCTCTCGCATGGCGGCCGTTATACGACGTTGTTTGCCCATATGTCGCGCTACAAATCTGGCATTAAAACGGGTCAGCGAGTCCGCCAGGGTGATGTGATTGGTTACATTGGCAGTAGTGGTCTGGCTACCGGCCCGCATTTGCATTACGAGTTCCGGGTTGATGGCGTTCATAAAAATCCCTTAACCGTCGCTTTGCCAAAAGCTGAAGCCTTGCCAGAAAAATATCGCCAGCAGTTTACCGGTGTGACTGAACCACTAATGGCTCGGTTGGATAAAGTGCAAATCCCAACGCTTGCTTTAAATATCGACTAATGGCGTTATTTGTTGGTGTCATTTCTGGCACCAGTGTCGATGGCATTGATACCGCTTTAGTTGATATTGAGGCAGGTAAACCGCCTCGGCTGGTTGCGGCCAAAACCTTTGCGTACTCCGAAACCATTCAGTGCGCGATACATCAGTTAATAAAACAACCTCAGTGCAGTTTGCAGGAACTGGGTGAGTTGGATATGGCTTTGGGCAGCGTTTATGCCGAAGCCATCCAGAACTTATTGCTAATGGCGGGCCATCAGGCAGCCGACGTTTCAGCTATCGGCTGCCACGGACAAACCATTTATCACGCTCCGTATGCAGCTCACCCTTTCAGCATGCAAATCGGTAATGCCAATCTGATAGCAGAATTAACCGGTATCACCACCATAACCGATATGCGTCAGAGAGATATGGTTTGTGGCGGCCAAGGCGCGCCGCTGGTGCCGGGTTTTCATGAAAAGATGTTTCGACATGACAGTGAAAACCGGGTGATCGTTAATATCGGTGGTATTGCCAATATTACGGTACTTTCAGCGGATAAAAACCAGCCCATACTCGGATTTGATACCGGCCCCGGTAATACACTGATGGACGCTTGGATCCAGGATCAACGAAACCAGGCTTTTGATGCTAACGGTGACTGGGCGGCAACGGGTACCAGCCAGCCTGATTTGTTGAAAAAACTATTAGACGAGCCTTACTTTTCACTTCCTGTGCCCAAAAGCAGTGGCCGCGAATTGTTTCATCTTGAATGGCTCAAGCAGCGTCTGGAGCAATGTGCACAATCCTTTGCTGCTGAAGATGTTCAGGCCACCTTATTGGAACTGACTGGCAAAACGATTGCTGATGCGATTATCCAAACAGCACCGGATTGCCAGCGAATCATTATCTGTGGCGGCGGTGCGCACAATGCTCGCCTCATGCACACACTGCGTACGTATTTGCCAACCATGATGATTGATACCAGTAGCCAGCACTTTCTTGATGTCGACTTCGTTGAAGCCAGCGCATTTGCCTGGCTGGCATCGCGAACCCTGAATCAGCAAACCGGCAGTATCGCTTCTGTCACCGGCGCCCGCCGCGACAGCATTTTGGGCGGCATTTATTGGTCGAGATAGCGCTGATATTGCACTTCGCTCAGCAAGTGTTTCTGCCAACAACCCTTCTGCGGCCTGATTACCCCTATCCAACCTGAGGCTTCGGGCTGTTGGTTAACGAGTGCCGGGGTCGAACTGAGCAGCGCATTGCTCCTAACCACTGTAGCCGCAAATGGGACTGATATTTCAGTGATTGCTTTGCTTGATTCGAGCACACAAAAGACACTGTTTGCCGTTAAAAACTGTCCAGCTGACACCAGAAAATCTACAAACAGCACATCAGAGAGTTGATCCTGATAAAACTCGCTAATACCAAATATTAGCCTGTCAGCCGCTAATGGACTGAACCACAAATGCTGATGACTAAAAAACCGCAAAGCTTTTTCAAATGGCGGGCAAACGTCCATACAAGCCAATAAGATAGCGCAGCGAATCCGCACAATCGCCCGGTAACATATCCCAGTGAAACCGCCAGCGCCAGTTATCCTCAGTGGTACCCGGCACATTCATACGGTGGGTAGCATCCAGTGCCAGCACATCTTGCATCGGTAATACCGCCAATGCGGATACTGACTGCAAAGCCATTCTGTTCAATAACCCCGGCATGGATTCGCTGGTTGGCCCCGCATATTGGTGTAAATGATTTTTGCTACCCGCATCCAGTGACTGATACCAGCCAAGTGTCGTGTTGTTATCATGAGTGCCGGTATAAGTGACACTGTCCTGCGTATGCTGATGCGGTAAATAAGGATTACTGGCATCACCGCCGAATGCAAACTGTAGAATTTTCATGCCCGGCATAGCAAATTGTTCACGCAAAGCATTCACTTCTGCCGTAATGATTCCCAAGTCCTCTGCCACCAGCGGCAACTCCCCAAAACGGCTGAGCAATGTGCTGAATAACGCTTTGCCTGGCGCTTTTACCCATTGGCCTTCAATCGCTGTGTCACAGCTAGCCGGAATTTCCCAACAGGCCTCAAAACCACGAAAATGGTCAATACGGATCAAGTCAAATAAATTCAGTTGGGTTTGCAGCCGGCGTTGCCACCAGTCAAATTGTGTTTCTGTATGTTGTTGCCAACGGTAAAGCGGATTGCCCCAACGCTGACCGGTTTCTGAAAAATAATCCGGTGGCACACCAGCGACTTTTTCCGGCTGGCCGGCTTTATCAAGGGTAAATAACTGCGGATCGGCCCAGACATCAGCGCTGTCATGCGCAACAAAAATCGGCATATCACCGAATAATTTGACGCCGCGCTGATTGGCATAGGCTTTTAAAGCCTGCCACTGACTATGAAACATATACTGTTCAAAACGCCGGATAGTCAGCGATTCCTGTCTTTGCTCACGGATTTCAGCCAATGCTGCTGATTGCCGGTCGCGCAATGCTGCCGGCCAGTCAAACCAAGCCGTGGAATGCTGCAAATGACGGATTTCGCGAAACAACACAAAGTCATCCAGCCAATAAGCTTGATCAGCACAAAATTCGGCAAAATCCTGCTGTAATTTTTCAGCCGCGTTAGCAACAAACTGACGGTATGCCAGGGCTATCTGTGTAGAAATTTTACCGCCCGTCAGCTCTTCAGCATTACACCAGGGCTGCTGACGAATTTTTTCAATGCTGATCAGCCGGATATTGCCAGCGTGGGCCGATAAACATTGATACGGTGAACCATCGCTGTGTGTTGGCCCCAATGGCAACATTTGCCAGACAGTCACGCCTGCCTGCTGCAAAAAATCGACAAAACGATAAGCATCTTTACCTAAATTACCAGACGGTAAACTGGTGATATGCAGCAACACCCCACACCGGCGCTGTGCAAATATATGCGCTTGTTCCATTATCAACCGCCACGGCGCATGGTGCCGCCCTGCTCGACCATTCCACCGCCGTGAGATACTACTTCTGATAATTTTTGTGGTACTTCCTGTCCAAGCATCTGATAAAGATTTGATAAATGCAGGCGATATAAACGCTCAAAGTCACTCACGCTCTCAGCCGAATTATAATCACCGAACCACCAGAACCAGTCTGAACCCTCACAAATTGCCAACTGCCGGTCTATGGCCTGTTGGGTTTCAGCATCAAAATCCTGCTCCGTCATTACCCGGTCATAAACCTGCTTGGCCTCACTGAGCAGATCCCAGCCACGGTTTTTGTCAGCATCACCAATCCAGGTTGAAAAACTGCCATAAACCCAACTACCCGCAACCATTTCCGGCAAATTGCCCGGCTCGATATCGGCATCCAAACAATCTGAAAACGTGCATAAATCAATTTCCGGATGCGCTACCAGACGTTTGTAGAGGTTTTGTAAAAAGTAATAACCATTGTAAGAGTAATATTCCCAGGCATTTTCGCCATCAAGGATCACCGATACCACGCGATCATCATCATCTTCGGTATTGGCTTTGATATTCATCAGGTGATGAATAAAATCGTTGACCGCATCTTCAGCGCCCCACTTGGTGTAGGTAAAACCAATCAGATCCGACAAGCCATCATCGCGGAAAAAACAGGCCGGCGGCTGATCTAATAAGCGATAAGGTTTATGAATATTAGCATCAGGCATTGCTGATTTATTGAGGCTATTACGCAGCACATTTTCACCAGTCGCAGTCCAGGTGAAGCCATGTTTGGCGATAAGCGGCAGTGTTTCAGCTGAAACAGCCCCCTCTGATGGCCAGCAGCCTTTCGGCCGGAAACCAAAAAATGATTCAAAAACCCGCAAACCTTCTTCCATATGCCAGTCGGCACGGACGGCGCCGCCCGGATAGTCGGTAATTTTCGGCAATGGTGCATCCGGCATCGCTTCCAGCGTTGAATTAATGTCCAGCATCAACGGTAAAATCGGGTGCGCGTAGGGTGTGACCGACAATTCAACCCGACCGGATTCTGCCAGCCGCCGGTAACGCGGGATCAGATCATTGAGAATTTCTCCAATCACCGTCATCAGCTGACGCCGATCATGAAAGGTGAAAAACTGGCCTTTTTTCATCAATGCCTGGATACGGATATCACTGCGACGCACCGATTCTGCCATCCAAACTAAGTGATACCAGACCAGCAAATCCACCAGAAATTGCTCGTTTAAATAACGCAGCCGTTCAGTTTGCTCGAGCGCCCAGCGGGCAATCTCAACCAACCGTGAAAAATGCGGAAACGGCGCAATCAGTTTTTCTTCATTGGCACGCAAGCAAGCATTGATCAATTTACGGCGCTCGCCGGCATGCGCTGGCTGTACCGGAGAATCCAGTGCTATCAGCAACGGATCCTTTAAACGACCAGTGCCTTTAAAACGCCCTTTAAGCTGTTGATCATAATCATCAATTTGCTCAAGCAAGGTCGGCGCAAAATTAATAACTGCCCGGGCTTGTGGCACATTTTCCAGATGCCAGGCCATATCTGCGTAATCTTTCATGGCATGCAAATACGTCCACGGCAGCTGATACATACCACCCATGGGCTCACTATACTGCGGCTGGTGCATGTGCCAGCACAAAACAACTTTTAATTTATTAGCGGACATAACGATAATTCTGACCTAACATTTCCGGCGTCACCAAAACGACACCATTGGGCGATACTTCAAAGCGTTTGGCATCAGCCACAGGATCTTCACCGATAACCGTACCTTCCGGGACGATACAACCTTTATCCAATACTACTTTTTTCAGCCGGCAATGACGGCCGATACTGACATCGGGCAACACTACGCTATCTTCAATGACACTGAAACTGTGCACTTCAACATTGGAAAACAACACTGAATGACGCACGGTCGACCCGGAAATAATACAACCACCGGAGACCATTGAATCTACCGCCATACCTCGCCTATCGTCATCATCAAAAACAAACTTCGCCGGCGGCTGCTGCGCCTGATGGGTCCAGATCGGCCAGTTGTCATCATAAAGATTCAGTTCCGGCGTCACGCCGATTAATTCCAAATTGGCTGACCAGAATGCATCAATGGTACCGACATCACGCCAATACCCCGGATCATTGCCTTGCACGTCTTTATATGGAAAAGCGATGACTTTATAATTCTTAATGAGACTTGGAATAATGTCATGACCGAAATCATGAGTCGATTTCGATGAATCAGCATCTTTGATCAGCTGTTCATATAAAAAAGCCGCATTAAAAATATAAATCCCCATGGATGCCAGCGCCACATCATCACGCCCCGGCATCGGCGTTGGGTCGGCGGGTTTTTCATCAAAAGCAATAATACGGCGATTAACATCGACCGACATCACACCAAAAGCTTTGGCCTGATCCAACGGGACTTCGATACAGCCAATGGTCATATCGGCGTTCTGTGCAACGTGTTCAGCCAGCATATCGCCATAATCCATTTTATAAATATGATCACCGGCAAGAATCAATACATATTCAGCGCCGTGATTTCGCAGAATATCGATATTCTGATACACCGCATCAGCAGTGCCGGCATACCAGCCCTGAGCCGTGCGTTGTGAGGCCGGTAATAATTCAACAAATTCACCCAGCGCACCCCGCATAAAACCCCAGCCCTGCTGGATATGACGAATCAGCGAGTGCGCTTTATACTGCGTGAGCACCCCAACCCGACGGATACCAGAATTGACGCAGTTAGATAACGGAAAATCAATGATCCGAAATTTGCCGCCAAACGGCACGGCAGGTTTGGCACGCCAGTCTGTCAGCTGTTTTAGTCGCGAACCGCGACCACCAGCCAAAATCAATGCCAGTGTGTCCCTGGTAAGACGACTGACAAAGCGCGTGCTATTATTTTTGGGCATATCCAATCTCTCCGGCGTTTCGCCTGTAAAGTGTGTTGTAATGAGTTCAAGCCTGCCACAACGGCGACCTACTGAGCAATAAAAAATTAATGAAGGATATTATGCCCAAGGTTTTTGAAAATACGTTGACAGCCGACCAACAAAAAATCATCGAAGCACGCCATCATGACCCGTTTTCAATCCTCGGGTTGCATGAAAAAAATGGTGAAGCAAAACTGACCGTTTTTTTACCGGATTGTGATGCCGTTGTACTCGACAATGGTGACGCTTTACAGCGCCTGGGCGGTACCGATTTATTTGAATGGCGAGGCCAGCCCGGTCAGTTAAAAAGACCTTATGCATTGCATAAACGCAAAAAAGATCAAAATGAAATCCGCCAATTTGATCCGTATAGTTTCGGTCCGCAATTATCTGAATATGATTTGCATTTATTTGCTGAAGGCCGCCACTGGCATGCTTACCGGATGCTGGGTGCGCATCCGAAAACCGTTGATGGGGTCGACGGTGTATTGTTTGCAACATGGGCACCCAATGCCCAGCGAGTCAGTGTGGTCGGTAATTTTAATCAATGGGATGGTCGCCAACATCCGATGCGGGTCCGCGGTGGTAGTGGTGTCTGGGAACTGTTTATTCCGGATCTGAAAGCCGGTGATTTATACAAATTTGAAATTCGTAATCACCACGATGGCAGCTTGCATTTAAAACAGGATCCCTATGGTCAGGGCAGTGAACTGCGCCCCGGCACCGCATCCAAAGTATTTACCAGCCAGTATCAGTGGCAGGATGAAAACTGGATGGATAAACGTGAGCGCAGTGACTGGTTACACAGCCCGCACAGTGTTTATGAAGTGCATTTAGGCTCGTGGCGACGGCATGCTGATGGCAGCTTTTACAGCTACCGTGAACTGGCCGACACACTGGTCCCATATGTCAAAAAAATGGGCTTCACCCATATCGAATTATTGCCAGTCACTGAACACCCACTGGATATGTCCTGGGGTTATCAGACGACTGGTTATTATGCCGCAACCAGCCGGTTTGGTAGTCCGGATGAGTTTCGTTATCTGGTGGATTTGTGCCATCAAAATGATATTGGTGTCCTGCTCGACTGGGTACCGGGTCATTTTCCCAAAGATGCCCATGGCCTCGCCCGCTTTGATGGCACGGCTTTATATGAGCATGAAGATCCGCGTCTCGGTGAACATCAGGACTGGGGCACGCTGATCTTTAATTACGGCCGCAATGAAGTCCGTAACTTTTTGTTATCCAGTGCTTTTTTCTGGCTGGAAGAATTCCACATTGACGGCCTGCGTGTCGATGCGGTCGCTTCAATGTTATATCTGGATTATTCACGCAAAGATGGTGAATGGCTGCCCAACCGATACGGTGGTCGTGAAAACCTGGAAGTCATTGAGTTTCTCAAGCAGGTGAATACGGTGCTGCATCAGGCACATCCCGGCTGCATTATCGCCGCCGAAGAATCGACTTCATACCCGATGGTGTCGCGGCCGACGGATATTGGCGGCCTGGGCTTTTCGATGAAGTGGAATATGGGCTGGATGCACGACATCCTTGAGTATATGAAACAAGATCCCATTCACCGCCGTTATCACCATAATCAGCTGACTTTTGGCTTGCTCTACGCTTTTACTGAAAACTTTGTGTTGCCGTTTTCGCATGATGAAGTAGTGCATGGCAAAGGCTCCATGCGTTACAAAATGCCCGGTGATGAGTGGCAGCAATTTGCTAATTTACGACTGCTGTACACCTTTATGTACTGTTACCCGGGCAAAAAACTGCTGTTTATGGGCTCGGAATTCGGTCAGGGATCGGAGTGGAACTCGGATAGCCAGCTTGAATGGTATGTACTCGACTATCCGCCGCATCAAGGTTTACAACAACTGGTGACCGATTTAAACCAACTATATAAAGATACAGCGGCACTGCATCAGTTTGATTTTGAGTCACGTGGTTTTGAATGGCTGGATTGTCATGACCATGAACAATCGGTGCTGAGTCTGATTCGCAAAACTGATCAGGATTGTGTGCTGGCAGTATTCAACTTTACCCCCGTTACCCGTAACAACTACCGCATAGCGGTACCGGAAGCCGGTAGTTACAAAGTGATTTTTAATTCTGATTCAGAATATTACTGGGGCAGTAATTTTACCACGGCGCTGGAAGTGCACAGTGACCCGCAGCCGTGGGCGGAACGCTCGCATTCGATCACCATCAACTTACCGCCATTGGCGGGATTGATTTTGCAAAAAATCCGCTGATGTCTGACAAGCTGCCCGTTAAAATTTATCGCGAGCAGAAACATTTACTGCAACTGGAATTGCTTAAGGTTCAGCGCTGGGCGCAACAAACCAATCAGCGGTTGCTGGTGTTATTTGAAGGCCGTGATGCGTCGGGTAAAGGTGGCACGATTAAGCGCTTTACCGAACATTTGAATCCGCGCGGTGCTCGTGTTGTTGCTTTACCGAAACCCAGCAGCACTGAGCAGGGTCAGTGGTATTTTCAGCGCTATATCCAGCATTTACCGTCAGCCGGAGAAATCGTGCTGTTTGATCGCAGTTGGTACAACCGTGCTGGTATTGAACGCGTGATGGGATTTGCCAGCAAAGCGCAGCAACAGCTATTTTTACAGCAGGTGCCGTTACTGGAAAAACTGCTGATTGATGACGGTATTTTATTGTTTAAATACTGGTTTTCAGTCAGCCGTGAAGAGCAGGCAAAACGGTTCGAAGCACGTCGCAGCGATCCTTTAAAACATTGGAAATTAAGCCCAATTGATCTGGCGGCGCAGCAAAAATGGGATGATTATACTGAGGCCAAAGAAGCGATGTTTGTGGCCAGCCATACACCGCTGTCGCCTTGGACAATCATAAAATCAGATGACAAACGCAGTGCCCGGGTTAACTGCCTGCGGCATTTTTTGAGCCGTCTGGATTATCCGGAAAAAAACCACATGCTGTTTGAACAAACTGACAGCACTCAGGTGTTTGAGCCGGTTTTCAGCCAGCCCAAACGCCGTCAATCTGACTGATTATTGCCGCAGTGTACGGATCAGTTTAATCAGCTCAGTAGTAGAGCTGTCGTGACTGGAAATTTCTGCATCATCCTGTAAGTCTGGCAAAATGGCTTTAGCCAGTTGTTTGCCAAGCTCAACCCCCCATTGGTCAAAGGAATTGATATTCCAGATCACGCCTTGTACGAATATCTTATGTTCGTATAACGCCACCAACTGACCAAGCATTTCAGGCGTCAGTTTCGGGAACAACAACACATTGCTCGGCCGGTTGCCGGGGAACACTTTATGCGGCAATAAGGCTTCCAGAGCCTTGCCTTCCAGACCGCCAGCGACTAATTCAGCGCGCACTTCTTCAGCGGTTTTACCTTTCATCAGCGCTTCAGCCTGTGCCAACCCATTGGCCAGCAAAATCGACTGATGATCACATTCTGGATAGTGGCTGTTCACCGGCAATACAAAATCCACCGGAATTAACTGCGTGCCCTGATGGATCAACTGGAAATAAGCGTGCTGACCGTTGGTACCCGGTGTACCCCAGATGACCGGACCGGTTTTATAACTGATTCGTGCGCCCTGCCGGTTGATAAATTTACCGTTACTTTCCATATCCAGTTGCTGCATATGGCTGGGAAAGCGCGCCAGTGAATGATCGTAAGGCACAATGGCATGAGTCTGGGCATTAAAGAAATTAATGTACCAGACACCTAACAGACCCATGATCACCGGAATATTTTTAGCAAATGGCTGGGTACGGAAATGCTGGTCCATTTGATGGCCGCCTTCCAGCAGTCGCTCAAAGTTATCCATGCCAACATATAAAGCTATCGGCAGACCAATGGCACTCCACAGCGAATAACGGCCACCGACCCAGTCCCAGATCTCAAACATGTTTTCGGTATCAATACCGAATTTGGCAACTTCATCGGCATTGGTCGATACCGCAACAAAATGTTTGGCAACGTCAGCCTGTTTGGCCGATTTTAAAAACCACTGCCGCGCCGACTGGGCATTGGTCAGGGTTTCCTGTGTGGTAAAGGTTTTTGAGGCCACCACAAACAGTGTTGTTTCAGGGTTAAGTTTTTCAAGCGTCGTGCTTAGATCAGTGCCATCAACATTGGAGACAAAATGGACGGTCAGACCCTCAATGGCATAAGGCTCCAGCGCATCACAAATCATGGCCGGGCCCAAATCTGAACCGCCGATACCGATATTGACGATATCAGTCATCTGTTTGCCGGTATAACCCAGCCAAGCACCGTTATGCACTTTGGCACAAAAGCCCGCCATTTTTTCCAGTACCGCGTTAACTTCAGGCATCACGTCCTTGCCGTCAACCATCACCGGGGTATTGGCGCGGTTACGCAGTGCTGTATGTAATACCGCACGGCCTTCAGTATGATTAATGGCTTCACCGCTGAACATGCGGTCGATCCAGTTCTGTAAATCCACTGCTTCAGCCAAAGCAAACAGCTTTTCCATGGTTTCCTGCGTAACGCGATTTTTTGAATAATCCAGTAATAACTCACCGCTATACACTGAAAAATGCTCAAAACGGCTGGAATCCAGCGCAAATTGCTCGCGCATCGACAGATATTTCACATCGGAATAGTGCCGGTCTAAAGATTGCCACTCTGCGATATTTAATGGAGTCATATTTCTACTTATTGTTATTTCGGATGTGAGGATTGTTTGAGAAAATCAGCCAGCGCTTGCCACGTCAGCGTTTGTTGTTCACCGGTGGCCATGGTTTTAACACCGATCTGCTGCTGCGCGACTTCATCTTCACCAAGAATCAAAGTCCAGCGCGCACCGCTGCGATCCGCCCGTTTAAATTGGCTCTTAAAACTACCACCACCACAATGGCTAATCAAGCGCAACGCAGGCAACTGGTCGCGCAATTGCTCGGCAAAAACCGTTGCGGCTGACTGCGCGGTCTCCCCCACTGCAACCAGATAAGCATCGGGGCCTTCGGCTTCAGGTAAGGCTTGATTGGCTTCGAGTAAAGCAATCAGACGTTCCAGACCAATAGCAAAACCAATGGCCGTTGCGGTTTTACCACCCAGTTGTTCAATCAGACTGTCGTAACGGCCACCGGCACAAACGGTACCCTGGGCGCCCAATTGATCCGTTACCCATTCAAAAACCGTCTTACTGTAATAGTCGAGCCCACGCACCAGCCGCGGATTGATCTCATAGGCAATACCGGCTTTATCCAGCGTCTGGCAAAGTTGCTGAAAGTGTTCTGCAGACTCTGTGTCCAGGTGATCCAATAATTTGGGCGCTGCATCGTTGAGCGCCTGCATCTCAGGGTTTTTGCTATCCAGAATACGTAAAGGATTGCTGTGCAAACGACGTTGGCTGTCTTCATCCAGTTGATCCTGATGCTGTTCAAAATAGCGCACCAGTTCGGCGCGGTAGTTCAGCCGAGCCTCGGTACTGCCCAATGAATTAATTTGCAGCGTGACACCGGTCAGGCCAAGCGCTTTCCATAAACGAGCGGTCAACAGGATCAATTCGGCATCAATGTCCGGCCCGTCAAAACCGTAAGCTTCCACACCCAGTTGGTGAAACTGGCGGTAGCGGCCTTTTTGCGGACGTTCATGACGAAACATCGGCCCCATATACCAGAGCCGCTGTGCTTGGTTAAGCATGCCATGTTCCATGGCCGCCCGCACGCATCCCGCAGTGCCTTCAGGGCGCAGGGTCAGGCTATCACCGTTGCGATCGTCAAAGGTATACATTTCTTTTTCGACGATATCGGTCACTTCACCGATCGAACGTTTAAAGAGTTCCGTTTTTTCGAGGATAGGCAGCCTTATCTCCTGATAACCATAACTGCCAAGGACGCTTCTGAGCGTTGCTTCAATATGCTGCCAATACGGTGTCATGTCCGGGAGAATGTCGTTCATCCCCCGCACCGAGCGAATCAATTCTGCCACCTTTAACTGATGTCCTTTATCGGAATAATTTTTTCGGCTTTATCGCCTTGTTTACGCAGCGCAATACGCTGGCGGATTTCGCGCTCCAGTTCATCAACCAGTGCATCGTTTTCAACTTTGTGGTGCGGTTTACCATCTTTGTAAAGCAGGTTTGGCGTGCCACCCGTCAGACCAATCGCTGCTTCTTTGGCTTCACCGGGACCATTGACCACACAGCCAATCACTGCCACATCCATTGGCTCAATAATGTCATCGAGGCGTGCTTCCAACGCATTAACCGTGGAAATCACGTCAAACTGTTGCCGCGAGCAGGATGGGCAGGCAATCAGATTGATACCTTTACTGCGAATACGCAGGCTTTTCAGGATATCGAAACCAACACGGATTTCTTCTACTGGATCAGCGGCCAGTGACACACGGATGGTGTCGCCAATGCCTTCGGCGAGCAGCATCCCAAGACCAATCGCTGATTTGACCGAACCGCTGCGCAAGCCGCCGGCTTCGGTAATACCCAGATGCAATGGCTGTTCAATCTGATCAGCCAGCTTGCGATAAGCCAGCACTGTCATAAACACATCGGACGCTTTCAGACTGACTTTAAAATCAGGAAAGTTCAGCCGATCCAGAATATCAATATGCCGCATCGCTGATTCCACCAGCGCATCAGGCGTTGGCTCACCGTATTTTTTTTGCAGTTCTTTTTCCAAGGAGCCGGCATTGACACCAATGCGGATCGGGATATTAAAGTCACGGGCTTTATCAACCACCGCCCGCACTCTATCTTCACGGCCAATATTGCCCGGATTAATGCGCAGGCAATCCACACCCAGTTCGGCCACCCGCAGCGCGATTTTGTAATCGAAATGAATATCGGCAATCAGCGGAATACTGGTTTGTTTTTTGATTTCACCAAAGGCTTCTGCCGCATCCATGGTAGGGACCGATACCCGTACCAGATCCGCACCAACCTGCTGTAAACGCTGAATTTGGCCAACCGTTGCGGCGACATCAGTCGTCTCGGTATTAGTCATGCTCTGTACCGCCACCGGCGCATCGCCGCCGACAGCCACATTGCCCACCATGATCTGCCGTGATTTACGGCGTTTGATGAGATGACTGGTTTCCATCATGATTCATCTCCCAGTGTCAGTCTGGCAACATTATTCTGCTGATAAGCACCTAAATCGACCGGGTTATTATTAAACCGTATTGCGGTACCGGCAACATTACCAATACGCACACTCAATGGCGCCGGCCCGGTCAAATCGACTGTTTCCTGTTCCAGCACACGGCTAATCAGCGTGTTGCCATTATTATCTTTAACTTCGATCCATGAAGCTTCGGTGATTTCAAGTCTCAGCAAAGCTTCGCCCGGATTGCTAACAGCGTTTTCGTCTGTTTCTGCGTTTTCTGGCGTGACTTCATCTGAAGCAGCCACTGTTGCCTCAACTGCATCAATTTCAGCTGTTTCCGAAGCGGGATCAGTCAGATTCTGCTGTTCATTCATGGCCATTTCGGCAGGCATTGAATCAATCATCAGCGGCGTTACCGGCTCATCATTTACTTTGCTGACATCACGGGTATCACTGGCGTTTGATGGTTGAGCCTGAATACCAATGTCGTCATCCAGCAACTCTGCGGCCGGGGCTGCTTGTGGCACTGCATCAAGCGTACTGTCAGTTGAGGATTCTTGTCCTGCTGACCAATTCACACCTTGTTGCGGCCAATATTGAAAGACCAGTGCCGCAATGGCCAAAACAATGACAATCAGCAAGCTGCTTAACCACGGGAACTGTTTTTCTTCCGGTAGCGTTTTGGTTAGCAGTAAATTAGTTGGTCGCTCAGTCTCACCATACTGCACGTTAAATGCTGCCAGCATGTCATCGCTGGGTAAGCCCAGAAACTTGACGTAATTGAGCAGATAGCCACGCGCATAAGTGCGGCTGTGCAATTTATCCCACTCTTCTTGTTCAAGATGAATCACGGTTGCCCGGGTAAAGCGCAGCTGACTGGCCGCCTCTGCAATCGTTAGCTTTTTGCGTTCTCGGGCCTGCTGCAAGCGATGGCCGATCCCTGGCGTTGAAGCAACGACATGATTGGTGGTTTCGTCACTCGCTACAGTCATAAATTTTCAACACCCTGATTAACCAGTTGCATTTCATCTGAATCCGGAAAACGTGAGCGGAGGATCAAAACATAACTGGCTACTGCATCTTGATCACCCAGTTTATTTTCGGTTTTTATGCCCAGCAGCAGTGCCCGCGCTGTCCAGGTTGCAGCGTTGTGAAAACGTTGTATATAAGCCCTGGCCTGCAAATAATTTTGCTGCTCAAAACTGATTTCTGCCATTTGCAAAAGTGATTTATTCAGTGCCGGCTCGATTTGCAGTGCGCGCCTGAAATAGCTTTCAGCCTCTTTTACATCCGGTTTTTGCATGGCACACAAACCAGCGTTTTCATATGCCTGTGCAACACTTTGGTATAACGGATTTTCAACTGCTAACAAAAACCGCGCCTCGGCTTCTTCGTAGCGTTGCTGCCGGCATAAAAAAGCACCGTAATTATTTTGTGCTTCTGAGTAATTCGGTGCTAAATCCACCGCTTTCTTAAAGTGTTTCTCGGCTTTTTCTTCTTCACCCAGCCGTTGGTAAAGTATGGCAATCGTGTTATGAGCACTGGGCAGATTAGGATCTTGTTGCAAGGCTTTTTCAAGCTTTTCCAGCGCGAATTCATAATCGCCGCGCTGCATGTAATTAAGACCAAGTCGCATATTGATTTCAGCAGCTTCATTACCGCCTGATGCACTATTAGTACGGGAATTACCCGCACAGGCCGACAGCAATATGCTTAACAGAAATATGCCAAAAAATGTCTGTATTCTCATTGGACAAACACCACTTCACGCTCGGCAAGACGCTGGCTGCGCCGGGTTTTGTCTTTCACTTCACCGGCAAGCTGGCCGCAGGCTGCCACGATATCATCACCGCGGGTTTTACGCACCGTCGCGACCAGTCCCGCATCAATCAGCTGCTGTTTAAACTTTTCAATCACATTACGTGATGAACAACGGTAATCAGTGCCCGGAAACGGATTAAACGGAATCAGGTTAATCTTATTAGGTATGTCTTTGAGAATACGAATTAAATCTTTGGCATCCTGTGGTGAGTCATTGATACCAGCCAGCATCACATACTCAACTGTGATATGCCGACGTTGCTGTGCCCCTGATACATAACGCTTGCAGGCAGCCAATAACTCAGCAATAGGATATTTGTCATTCAACGGAATAATTTGGCTGCGCAGCGCATCATTTGCCGCATGCAGCGAAATCGCCAGACTGACCGGACAATCCTGCTTGAGTTTATCGATCATCGGCACAACACCTGAAGTACTCAGGGTCAGCCGGCGCCAGGAAATACCGTAACCATAGTCATCGCGCATCAGATTCATGGCACTGATGACATTGGCATAATTAGTCAGTGGTTCACCCATGCCCATCATCACCACATTTGTGACCACGCGGTTGCCTTTGGGATCTTTTTTCAATGCATCATTGGCAATCCACAACTGGGCAATGATTTCAGCGGCAGTCAGATTACGGTTAAACCCCTGCTGACCGGTAGAACAAAATGTACAAGTTAAGGCGCAGCCAACTTGTGACGACACACACAGTGTGCCGCGGCCACCCTCTGGGATAAACACCGTTTCGATGGCGTTGTTACCATCCATACGGATCACCCATTTGCGGGTGCCATCTTTGGAAATATGTTCGTGCATCAGTTCCGGCACACGAATCTCAGCGATATCACTGAGTTTTTCGCGCAGGGTTTTGCTGAGATTGCTCATCTGCGCAAAATCAGTCACCCGATACTGATGGATCCATTGCAATAACTGCCGCGCACGGAAAGGTTTTTCGCCGATTTCGACGAAAAACGCTTCCATGGCTTGCAAATCAAGCCCCAGCAAATTGGTGCGGGCAGTGCTCATTGGCAATAACTTAACGAGTACGTGCGCAAACTTGATCTTCTGTGAAGAAGTACGCGATTTCACGGGCCGCACTGGTCGTTGAGTCCGAACCGTGGACGGCGTTTTCATCGATACTTTGCGCAAAATCAGCGCGGATGGTGCCAGCGGCAGCTTCTTTAGGATTAGTGGCGCCCATCAAATCACGGTTTTTAATGACGGCATCGTCACCTTCAAGCACTTGAATCATGACCGGACCAGAGGTCATAAAGCTAACCAAATCACCGAAGAACGGACGTTCTTTATGTTCGGCATAAAAACCTTCTGCCTGCTGCTGTGACAAATGCACCATGCGGGCTGCGACGACTGACAAGCCGGCTTTTTCAAAACGTGAATAAATTTCACCGATCACGTTTTTTGCAACAGCGTCCGGTTTGATAATAGACAGAGTACGTTCAATCGCCATTTTGATCCTCATTGATAAAGTTGTGTTAAATCGTCATATTCTAGCATCTTAACGCCCGCTTGTTGGTAGGGCCTCTGCGAATAAATCGCTGGTGGATTTTGCTTTGGATTTAATGACAAAACCATTACCATCTTCAGTCATACATTAAGATTGGCAATTGACCTATTCATGAGCACTCCGTTTAGCCGAATTGGCCTGTTTATCCGCAAAGATGATCCGGTAATGGAATCGGCCGTCATTGAAGTCAGCGAATTACTGCAAGCACGCAATCTGAAGGTTTGTAGTAATGAGCCGCTGGCGTTTTTGCCGGATCTTCCAGTTATATCAATTGCTGAATTCAGCAGTGAATGTGATCTGACTATCGCGATTGGTGGTGATGGCACCATGTTATCAGCAGCGCGGGCACTGGCAGGCAGTGAACTGCCCATTGTCGGCATTAATGTCGGCCGGCTGGGCTTTCTCGCAGATGTCACCCTTAAAGACTTACAAGCGCAGCTGACACGCATTCTGGACGGTCAATATCGCCATGATCAGCGATTTATGTTGCAGGCGCATTTAAATGGCCATGCCGAACCTTTAAGTGTTGCTATGAACGATGTGGTGGTTCATTGTCATCAAAGTCTGCATATGATCGAATTTGAAACGCATATCAACGGCCGTTTTTTAAACAGTCAGCGTGCAGATGGTGTGGTGATTGCCACCCCAACCGGTTCCACCGCTTATGCGATGTCTGCTGGCGGGCCTATTCTGGATGTGGATCTGGATGCGCTGGTTATCGCATCAGTTTGCCCGCATACATTAAGTAACCGTCCACTGGTGGTTGCCGCCAGCAGCGTGATCGACATTACGCTAAGTGAAAAAAACACCACCACTGCTATGGTCACCTGTGATGGCCGGCCCGGTCATTTACTACAACCGGGTGACAGCATCCGTATTCAGCGCCACGCCCGGCGGGTTGATTTACTGCACCTTGAAGATCATGATCACTACTCGATTTTGCGTGCCAAACTGGAATGGGGTCGTAAACTGACATGCTAAGCCGGCTCAGCGTCCGCCATCTGGCGGTGGTAGAAGATATTTCTTTGCAATTCAAACCCGGTATGACCTCGCTGACCGGCGAAACCGGTGCCGGCAAATCCATGCTGGTTGATGCACTGGGACTGGTGCTGGGCGATCGGGCAGATTCCAATATGGTCCGTCACGGTGCAGAACGCGCTGAAATCGAAGCAGCCTTTGAAATCAGTGATAATCCTGCGTTAAAGCAATGGTTATATGAACAGGAACTTGATGACGATGATCAGTGCCAACTGCGCCGGACGATCAGTCGTGATGGTCGCTCCAAGGGCTATATCAATGGCCGGCAGGTACCGCTCAGCCAACTGAAACAAATCGGTGAACTGACACTTGATATCCACGGCCAGCATGCGCATCAGTCTTTGCTGCGTGCTGACACCCAGCGGGAACTGCTGGATATTGTGGCCGACAATAAAGCCCTGCTCAAACAACTGCGGCAGCATTACCGGGACTGGCAAGAACACCAACAACAGCTGACTGAATTGCAGAATCAGTCGGCACAAGGCCAGGCCAGATTAGAACTGTTGCAATATCAAGTTGGCGAATTAGCTGAATTTGCGCTTAGCGATGAAAAAATCCAGTACTGCCTGCAACAACAACAGCAACTGGCCAATGCTGCCGAACTGATACAAAACAGCGAAAATGCACTGCAAGCGATTTTTGACCAAGAATCAGGTGCAGCTTACGATCTGATTGGCATCGCCTTGCGGGATTTGGAAAAACTACAAGACATTGAGCCGCGCTTTGCTGGGATTGTCGAAACCCTGAATAGCGCGCTGATTAATCTGGATGAATCAGCCAGCAGTCTGCGTCATTATCTGGATCACAGCGAGTTAGATCCGTCGCAGCTTGAACAATTCGAACGCGAGTTATCACAATTACACGACTTGGCGCGTAAGCATCATATTGATATTGAACAACTGCCAACACATTTTGCCGCATTAACCGCCGAACTCGACAGTTTATCCGCTGCCAGTGAGAATTCTGCTGCGCTGGAACAACAAGTCGCCGCTGATAAAAAGGCCTGTCTGGACTTGTGTCTTCAAATCCGCAAACGTCGCAGTGATTGCCTTAAAGATTTATCGTCACAAATTTCCGCTTCGATTCAGCAACTGGCGATGCCAGCGGGTAAAGTCGAATTTGTTATCACGCCCTATCCTGACGACGAATTTGCCGAGCATGGCGCCGATCAAGTGCAGCTAAAAGTGACCACTAACCCGGGGCAACCGGCTGGTGATCTAGCCAAAATTGCCTCAGGCGGTGAACTGGCACGGATAAGTTTAGCGATACAGGTAGTGACTGCCGGACAACGCACGGTACCCACGTTGATTTTTGATGAAGTAGATGTCGGTATTGGCGGCGGCGTTGCTGAAATTGTCGGCCAGCATTTACGCTTACTGGCCAGCAGTCAGCAGGTAATTTGTGTCACGCATTTACCGCAGGTCGCGGCGCAGGCCCATCAACAGTTACAGGTCAGCAAAAAACTCACTGCAGACAATACGCATATCGAAATTCAGGAACTGGGCCGGCCACAACGTATAGAAGAAATTGCCCGAATGCTTGGCGGTATGCAACTGACCCAGACTACCCGGCTACATGCCGAAGAAATGCTGGATCAGGCACAACAGTAGGAATAGCCCTTAATCAGTTTTTCTGACAGCTTTTGCAGATACCGTAGATATATAAACTGTGATCGGTCATTTCAAAGCCGTTTTCCTTAGCAATGGCTTTTTGGCGTTGCTCAATCACCTCATCACAAAACTCTTCGATGCGGTTACATTTGACGCAGAACATATGATCATGATGATCACCATCTTCCAGTTCAAAAACAGCATGCCCGCCTTCAATACTGAGACGTGAAACGAGGCCGGCACCCTCAAATTGCGTCAACACCCGATAGACGGTCGCAAGGCCAATTTCTTCGCCCATTTCCAGCAATGCTTTGTAAACATCTTCAGCGCTCATATGGCGCTGTGGCGAGTGTTCCATGATTTCCAACACTTTAAGACGCGGCAGCGTCACCTTAAGACCGGCTTTTCGTAAATCCTGACTTTCCATTATGATTGTTGCCTCGTAGAAATGGTGCGAATAGCGTATCATCGCATTTTGGTCATCAACACAGATTTAAATACTAAATGAAAAGCCTCAGCATTTATAGCCTTTCACTGATGATTCTTGTGCTCAGTGCCTGTAGCAAAGACAAAATTCCCGGCGTTTATCGGATTGATATCCAGCAAGGGAACGAAGTGACTCAGGAAATGATTGCCAAACTTGAGCCAGGAATGAGCAAAAGTCAGGTCAACTATGTGATGGGCACTCCCCTGTTGATTGATACTTTTCATCCGAATCGCTGGGATTATATTTATAGTTTCCAACCCGGTAACGGCGAACGTCAGCAACGACGGATCACCCTGTTTTTTGATGATGAGGAAAAACTGGATTACATTGAAGGTGATACTCGCGTCGTTGAAAAAATTGAACTTGCGGAAGAAGAGCGCACAGAAACGAATGTTGTGGTGCCGCTCAGCGAACACGAAACCAGCTTTTTCGGCGGTCTGCTGAACATGATCGGCATCGGCGAAGAAGAAGTTGAAATCATCGAAGATGATGAAGAAACCATTGACCCCGAACTGGAAAAACAGGCGGAATCATTGCCAGATTCTCCTGAAACCGTTGGCACTGAGGAAACAGCGCCCGGTGAACAAACCGAGATGGAATAAAAAAACGCCGCTTTTTACAGCGGCGTTTTTATTTAGTTAAGCGTATTTTCAAACTGGTCACTGGCCGGGTTATAACTAAGCAGTTCACCTGCAGTCAGATCAAAATACCAGCCATGCAGACTGAGTTTGCCGCTTTCTACCCGTTCACGCACAAAATCAAAGCCCAGCAAGTTTTGCAGCGACACCAACACAGCCCGTTGCTCACAAGCTTTTAACTGCGCAGCACCACTATCCTGACTATGATTGGCTTTGACCCAGTCTTTGGCTTCCTGAGCAATCGATACCCAGCGGTGAATAAACTGCGAGTCATTGAGATCGTCACTTTCCCATAGGCCCTTAATGCCACCGCAGTTAGCATGGCCCATGACAATAATATTTTCGACGCCCAAGCCTTTTACCGCAAACTCGATGGCCGAACTGGTGCCATGATGATGCTGATCGTTTTCACAAGGCGGCACCAGATTGGCGACATTACGTACGGTGAATAAATCGCCAGGATCACAATCCGTGAGAATGGCTGGATCAACACGCGAATCACAGCAGGCAATCATCAGCGTTTTCGCCGGTTGCCCGGTTTTCATGCTGTCATAAAGCCCCTGGTCATCACCAAAATAGCGTTGTTTAAAACGTTGGAAACCTTCGATTAATGTGTCTGTTTTTGTCATAGTTATCGTCTTAAAAATTGCAAATGAGGGTTAGTTTTTAATTCATGTGAAAGTGTTGTAACGGGTCCGTGACCACTGTGTACCCGCAAATGACCGGGTAAGCTCAGCAATCTTGCCAAACTTTGCCGGGTAATATTAGCATCCCCCATCGGCAGGTCATAACGGCCAATACTGCCGGCAAACAAAGTATCGCCGACAAAAATATCCTGATCGTCATAATAACAACCCTGCCCGGGGGTATGGCCCGGCGTGGAAATAAAATTCAGTGTGGTTTCACCAAGTTCTATCTGATCACCATCATCAACATAATGATCAATGCGGCCACAAGAGCGGTTAAAAGATGGCTCACCGAACCAGTCACCCTGTTGTGGCAAAGTGGCAAACAACGGCTGTTCCAGGCGCGGTAAATAGGTGGGCACATCATAATATTGTTGGAGTAAAGCCAGCGAACCCGCATGATCAAGGTGCCCATGCGTAAGCAAAATCATTGCTATCTGAGGTGCGGGCTGCAAAGACTGTAAGTTTTTTAACAATCCGTCCGACTCACCGGTATCAATAATGGCTGCTAATTGTGTTTGGGGGTCAGTAACAAGATAAGTATTAACGCGAAAAGCGCCGACGGTAAAACATTGAACCTGCATTATTGACTCACAATGTTTACCGTCGGCACCTTCTGTCATCAAGCCTAGTAATTAATCCTGGTTATCCCATTTGCTGCGGCTTTCGCGGGCCACACGCATATTGTTCTCAAAATATTTACGTTTGAGATTCTGGGTACGTGCCAGATTAAGGTTGGCTTCCCACCATTTTTTCTTCAGATCGGCATGTGGATCCGGATGCAGGTTAGCTTCATACCATTTTTTATGGCTGATCCGCGCCTGTTCCAGATTGGCTTCATACCACTTACGATCTGGCGCTGTTTGTTCATCACTGAACTCATACCAGTGTTTATCAGACGGCGTATTATCGAGGTTAGCTTCGTACCATTTGTGGGTCTGGCTACGAACTTTTTCGATATTGGCTGCCTGAAAACGTTTTTTCCAATCAGTATCGCCAGCCTCTTTAAACTCATACCAGTGCCGGTCAGTCGGGGTATTATCCAGATTGGCTTCATACCACTTATTGCGCGTCGCCCGAACATTTTCCAGTGCTGAACGTAAATTGGCTTCATACCATTTATTTTTGGTTTCCTGATGCTGCACCAGATTGGCTTCATACCAATGGGTTTCGACCTGCTTGGCTGGCCGCTGATTAGCCTCATACCATTTGCCTTTTTCACGGGCAATTTGGGTGTTGTAAGCAAACCAATCGCGCTTCACCTGACGGATACGGGTCAGAGACAGGTTAGCCTCATACCATTTCAACTTAATATCGGCATGTGGATCTGGATGCAGATTGGCTTCATACCATTTCTGGTGACTGATCCGTGCCTGATATAAATTGGCTTCATACCACTTACGTTTGGCTGCAGTCTTTTCGTCACTGAACTCATACCAGTGTTTTTCACTTGGGGTATTGTCCAGATTCGCCTCATACCATTTAGCACGATTTTCACGTGCCTGACGCAGGCTTTCCAACTGCCACATGCGTTTGGCATCGGTATGGCCTTTTTCACGGTAGTCAAACCAGTGAGTTTGTGTCCGAGTATTATCCAAATTGGCTTCATACCATTTGCGGGTAGCACGGACACTTTCTACGGCACTGCGCAGATTCGCCTCATACCATTTTTTCTTGGTATCCAGATGCTGGACCAAATTTGCCCGATACCAAGGTGTGCCCTGATGTTGGGTTGGATGGTTGTTCGCTTTATACCAAGGGACTTTCTTCATTTTTTGTCGCACTGCATTCGCCTTCTGCCATTTGTCACGGATGCTGCTGCTTGTCTCATGATTGTTAGCGTACCACTTTGTTTTAATATCTATTGTGCTACTCATAACGATTACCTCTCCGGGTAGTTTTGCAACTTGATAGTACCCCAAATTACATCGTCGCCACAAGGAAAACAGTAGCTTGACAACTGGCTATTAATCGCTATTGAAAGCAGTGCTGTTCGGCCTTTAACCGTTGTAGCATGGCAATTTTCTGCTCAACATTTTCTGTTCGCCGGGCCTCTTTTTCATCAAGCAAAGCCGAATAGCCTAAATAAGCAATGCCCAGCCAGCCTTCGACGATGGGAATGCTGTCGACCACAATCAGTGAACTAGCCAGTTTATTGCTGCCATCGCTGTAAAAATTGGGCTTATAGGTATAGCGATATGGGTGTAACTCATTAATCGCGCTGTCGAGCTGATAACAGTCAAAGCGCTGCTGATTTTCTGTCGGCTTTACCACCGGCGGTTCATAATAGAGCGGCTCAGTCGGCACCGGTGGTAAAGTCATGGCCTGTACCGGCAAGCCCACCATAATCAGCATCAGACTGGTCAAAAATGCAATTTTCATCGCCACGCTCCCCAGCAAAGTTAATGTTTGCTTTTTAGCGGCCGGAAAACACAAAAACTTAGCTTATTCATCGCCATCGGCAGCTTTGTCATGTTTATGGACATCAGCCCAGCCTTTAAGTCTGCCGGCCACCGCCGCATTAAAACTGTGCGCCGGATAATCACCATTAACATCGGGCAGACCAACCTCTATACCCGTCAGCAACGCAATCGCTTCATCCACTTCCGTCACAGCATATAAATGGAATTGCCCCGCTTTGACCGCTTCAATTACCTCATTTTTTAACATCAGATGCTGTTGATTGCTGGCCGGTAAAATCACACCTTGCTGACCAGTCAAACCTTGCATTTGGCAAACATCGAAAAAACCTTCTATTTTTTCATTGATGCCGCCGACCGCTTGTACTTCACCAAGTTGATTCATTGAGCCGGTCACCGCCAGATCCTGACGCAACGGTAATCTGGCAATTGCTGACAATAATGCACACAACTCGGCCAGCGTGGCGCTGTCACCATCAATTTCACCGTAGTTTTGCTCAAACACAATACTCGCTGACATCGACAATGGTTTATCCTGCGCATAATGAGCACCGAGATAACCAGACAGGATCAGCACACCTTTAGCATGAAGGCTGCCGCCCAGTTCAACTTCGCGCTCAATATCAATGATGGTATCGTCACCAAAGCGGGCATTGGTGGTAACACGTGTCGGCTGGGCAAAATGAAAACTGCCCACTGAAAATACCGATAAGGCATTGATCTGGCCGGTTTCCATGCCTTGCAGATCAAGCTGTAGAATCCCGCGCTGGATCTGCCGATAAACTTCATCTCGCAGCCTGTCCAGACGATTTTCCCGTTGCGCTAATGCTTGTTCCACATGGATGCGGGCAATGCTGTTTTGCTGGCTGCTTAACGCCCAATAAGCGGATTCATGCAGCAGATCAATCATATTGCCGACATGCAGTGAAAGTCGCTGCGCATCCTCGTTTTCACGGGCTGCATGTTCAATCATTCTGGCAACCGCATCCCGCTGCATAGGGGGTAATGCTTCATCCTGAATAATATCTGCCAGCAGCCGCGCATAACGCATGTGATTGGCCGCTAATCGCGGCATATCATCTTCAAAATCGGCCACCACTTTGAACAAGCTGGCAAAATCCGGATCCAGCTCATACAGCTCATAATATAAATGCCGTTCACCCAGCAGTATGACTTTCAGGTCCAGTGGGATGGGTTCTGGCGCAAGCGATACCGAGGCGACCAGCGAATAAGTCCGTTCCAGATTCTCAAACTGCACTTGCCGGGCTTTCAACACCGATTTCAGTCCCTCCCAGGCAAACGGCTGCATCAATAATTGTTCAATATCCAACACCAGAAAACCGCCATTGGCCCGATGCACAGCCCCTGCTCGGATCAGCGTAAAGTCGGTCACCAATGCGCCCATCATCGCCATATTCTCAACACAGCCCAGCAGCGACTGATGATTCAGCTGATTCAGATAAACCAGCGGCACGCCCTCGGTATCGGCATGATCCACCAATAAATTGATCTGATAGCGGCGCAGCCGGTTATCTTCGATACTGCCCTCTTCACTACGCACCGTTTCTTTCAAAAACCAATCGACATTGGCATGCAGATCTTTGAGCATTTCATCAAAATAAAGCTGCAAACGCGCTGCTTGCGGGTAAGCATGCCGCAGCACATCAATTTGCCGGCTGATGACCTCCAGCGCGACGTCATCATTGAGTGCGGTAATTTTCTTTAAATGATCCCGCTCCCACTCGCGTAATTCGAGCAGCGTTTCTTGCAAACTGCCATGCAAATCAGCAATCGCTTCTTCGGTTGCCACCTGCTGCGACAAAGGTAACTCTTCAAACTCATCATCATGCAAAATATCGCCATCGCGCTGGGCCGCAAAAGCATAACTGCCATCCTGCAAACGCAGTAACACAATATCGCGTGCATCCGCAGCTTGTTGCAACGGTGCAAACAACCGGATGCGATGTTGCCGGGCGTGGGCTTCCAGAGACCGGATCCGCTCCCGGTAATATTCATCATCAAATGCTTCCGGCAGCAATTTTTCCAGGCGGCGGATACAGGTTTCAATATCCGCGCGTAATTGACGCCCCTGCCCCGCTGGCAAAGCCACGGCATAGGGTGTTTGCGGATCGGTGAAATTATGCAGATAAGCCCAGTCATCAGGCTTTGGCTGTCGCTTGATAATTGGTGCCAGCACATTTTCAACCAGCGTATGTTTACCGATACCCTGTGCGCCCATGACATAAAGGTTGTAACCGCTGCATTGCATATTGACAGCAAACTGTAATGCTTCTTCAGCACGCTGCTGCCCAATCAACCCCGGCAAAGGGGTTAAATCCCGACTGGTTTCAAAAGGTAAATCGGCTGGATCACAAGCTTGATACAGCTGTTCCGGACTAAGGCGAATGACTGACATACAGTTCTCTGGACGCAATTGATGAATTTAGCTTAGGCTAGGCCTAGCGCTTAGGCAAACCTATCTTGCAGGAGTCCTTAATGGCTGGCAGAGATCACGAAGAAAAACGTCAGTTTCAGCGTATGCAACTGAGCAGCCAGCTGCAATTTCGTCGCACCGGCAGCTCGAGGCTGTTTAAGGGTGAAACACTGGATTTAAGTGCTACTGGTGTGCGTTTCAAGACTTCTGAATCGCTTGATGCGGGCAGCTTGATACAGATTGTCATCAACAGCCAACATCCGCAAATTGCACCATTGGTTGCCGAAGGTGAGGTAATACGTTCAGACGCTTTTGGCGTCAGTGAGGATCAGTTCGAAGTTTCCGTCTTATTCAGCACGGTAACCTGAAGCTATAACCAGTAACTGCTGCGGGTCATGACTTTTGAAACAACCGACATCAGCTTCTGAACCGGTACCGGTAATTCAACGCCACCAGCTTGTAAGGCCTGTTGACCATGATGGATTTCGTCAGCTTGCATTTGTCTGAGTATCGCTTCACTGGGGGCATCTGCGGCACTGAGTTTACCGAGATGATCATTTAAATGCGCTTCGACTTGTTTTTCTGTTTCCGCAACAAAGCCCAGACTCCATTTATCACCCGCTTTACCGGCAATGGCACCTAAAGCAAAAGATCCAGCATACCAGAGCGGGTTAAGCAGACTACGACGCCCATCCAGTGCACTAAGGCGTTGCTGACACCATATTAAGTGGTCATTTTCTTCTGCTGCTGCTTGCTGCATAGCGGCACGAACTTCAGGTAATTCAGCGGTCAGCGCTTGCCCCTGATACAAGGCCTGCGCAGAAACTTCGCCAGCATGATTAATCCGCATCAGTGCGGCATTATGTCGTCTCTGCGCATCTGACAACGCGACTTCAGGTATAGACTTAGCGGGATTTTCCCGACCACTGCCTCGGGGATTCCCCCAGATCGTAGTTAACGCTTTATCTAATTCAAAAACGCACTTATCAGCAAAATTTATCTGTCGTTGCATATCAAAATAATTCGACGCTGTTATTAATCGCCAGAGGCTGTTGGACAGCTATTTTACCGTCCGCTAACAATTGCCGGTAGCTATGGACCTGATCGCGGCCATTTTGTTTGGCGTAATACAGAGCATCATCGGCCTGACCAATCGCATCGGCTGGTGATGACTGCTCGGCGACTTCAACAAATCCGATACTAACAGTCACTTTATCCAGCTGTGGAAAATCATGTTGTGCTACTAGTTGCCGCAAACGCTCGAAAGCCAGCAAAGCATCGTCTTCATTGGCTGCTTTCAGCAAAACAACAAACTCTTCGCCGCCGTAACGATAAACCAAATCATCATCACGAATAGCGCCGGAAGTCATCAGTCGCGCGACCAGTATGATCACCTCATCACCATATAAATGGCCGTAGCTGTCATTAATAAACTTGAAATTATCAATATCAATTACGCCCAGCCAGTGCTTGATAGCATATCGGCGACGTCTGGAATCATTGGGTGACGAACTCAGCTTGTTCAGTTCATCACTTTGTTTCACCAGAATTTTGGTGATTTGTTCATCCAAAGTTTCGCGGTTAAACAGACTGGTCAGCTTATCGCGTTGGGTTTTGTCGATGAGGGCCAGATAATTGGCATAGACTTTAAGAATGCCATGAACCAGACGCTGATCATTATGAGCCGGCACCGCATCACAGTGATGCACCAAAATGGCAAAAATATCTCCATGACTATCAAAAGCCGGATAAACCAGATGCCAGCTGTCATCTGCATCTTGGTAAGGCTGAATCCCTTCCTGCTCAATCGCGGTATTCATGATATCGGCGAGCCAGCTAACTTCGGGATTAAGCGTTGGATGTTCATCTGAGGAGACAATCACATCATTTACGCAAAACGCCAGCAGGCTGATGTCTTTGCCATGCTGATGTTGCCGGACACGAAATAAACGCAGTCCCTGCGCAGGAAACAATTCATTGAGGGTTTTAAGCAGACTTTTTTCCAGTACCTGTCGATCATGGTGACTGGTAATTTCCGCCAGATTGTCAACGATTCGAATACTGCTGTGGCGGTGCTGCATAATCACGGTTCCTGTGGCGCGGCAACAGGCGAGAGTGCCTGAAAAGTGCCAAATCTGTCACAGTCTGCCGGCAAATTCAAGTTTACCGACAGCGGTGAAATCAGTGTTTTTCGAGGATTTGTTTCAGCGTTGCGGCCAGTTCGTGTGGCTGAAATTTCGAAACATAGGCATCTGAACCAATACCCCGCCCCATGGCCTGATTAGCAACCGCTGTCAGTGACGAATGCATAATTACCGGCAAACTGGCCATGCGCGGATCAGCTTTGATTTTCTGGGTCAGCACATAGCCGTCCATTTCCGGCATTTCAACATCAGTCAGTACCACGCTGATTTCACTGGTGATTTTGCGACCTTCCTGCTCACATTGACTGGCCAGTTTATCCAGTGTTTTCCATGCTTCAGCGCCATTAATAACACTGACATGATTGACGCCGAGTCGATCTAACGTCTGAGCAACCTGTTTGCGAGCTACTGCTGAATCATCAGCAAATAACACTTTAAACTGTTTGGCATTATCAAGTTTATCAATGCCATCAAAAACGGTTTCATCGTAAAAGCCACCGGCATCCGCCAGTACTTTTTCGACATCCATGATCATCACCAACCGCTTATCAGCCAGCTCGGCTACCGCGGTTACCAAGCCACCAAGTCGTTTGGAAATCAGCGGCGGCGGTTCTTTAACCTGCTGCCAACTAAGCCGCTGAATAGTATCCACCGAAGACACCAGAAAGCCCTGCACGTGTGTGTTGTACTCGGTTATCATCAAAATTCGGGGTTTTTCTTTAGACTGTAATTTACAGAATTTCTGTAAATTAATGATCGGCACCATATCACCGCGCAGGCTGACAAAGCCTTCGATACCTTCTGGCATTTCCGGGGCACTGGTGATTTCCGGAATATTCAGGACTTCACGCACCTTAAACACATTGATGCCAAATAATTCGTTACGACCAGTATCATCGTTGGTACCGAGGCTGAATAACAGCACCTCTAAATGATTGGTGCCCGCCAGCTTGGTACGTTCGTCGATAGAGTCAATTAAAGATGCCATCGCAGTTCTCTTCCGGAAATGAGGAGCAGCATGCTTGCCGCTAATGCAGTTAACGGCGCATCAGAACATAACTTGAGTAACAAATACGCCGTAGCAAAAACATAACGCACGACACCGATCGCAGCAAGCTATTTTGATGAGAAGATTTCGAGAAATCTGCACCCGGAAGGTCCAAAGCAGTTAGAATGGATCGGGTGATAAGGAACAAACAATTCGGAATGGTGCCCAGGGGGAGACTCGAACTCCCACGTACATAAGTACACTAGCACCTGAAGCTAGCGCGTCTACCAATTCCGCCACCTGGGCAACGAAGACGCGCACTATATAGATTGAGATAATAACTGTCAATGACTAAAGAACACCCGCAAGACCCTTTCGCTAATCGCGAAGCCGAAAAATACGATAATCCAATTGCCAGCCGCGAGCTTATTCTCGCGCTACTTAAAGACCACAAAGCGCCACTAAGCCAACGCACCATTGCCCGCCAACTGGGCATTAAGGACGAAGAAGCCACAGAGGCTTTGCGTCGCCGCCTGCGTGCCATGGAGCGAGATGGTCAGATCTTGCGCAACCGCAAAAACGCTTATGGCGTCGTTGCCAAAATGAATCTGGTCAGTGGCCGCGTGATGGGCCATCCCGATGGCTTTGGCTTTTTAATACCGGATGAAGGTGGCGAAGATCTATTTTTAAGCGAACGCGAAATGCGTGTCGTTTTACACGGTGACCGCGCTCTGGCACGTGTTAGTGGCACTGATCGCCGCGGCCGTAAAGAAGGCAGTATTGTCGAGGTCGTGCAACGCGCTAATGAAAAAGTGGTTGGTCGCCTGCACGAAGATGCCGGCCTGTTTTATCTGGTGCCGCATAATCGTCGTATCAGTCAGGATGTTTTGATTCCGCCACAGGATTTGCTCGACGCCAAAGACGGCCAGATTGTTGAGGCTGCTATTTCAGAACATCCTAATAAACATCGTTCACCTTTAGGCAAAATCATTAATGTGTTGGGTGATCACATGGCACCGGGCATGGAAATCGACATTGCCCTGCGTAGTTTTGAACTGCCACATGAATGGTCAGCAAAAGCCCTAAAACAAGCCGAATCATTCGGTGAACATATTCCGGAATCGGCCATCGACGGCCGGTTGGATTTACGCGATTTGCCGCTGGTGACCATTGACGGCGCTGATGCCCGTGATTTTGATGATGCCGTTTATGCAGAAAAGCTGAAAAACGGTAACTGGAAACTGTGGGTAGCCATCGCTGACGTGTCTTATTACGTCAAACCGGATGATGCCCTTGATAAAGATGCCCAGGAACGTGCCACCTCGGTATATTTCCCGAGTCAGGTGATTCCAATGTTGCCAGAGGCTCTGTCTAACGGCTTGTGTTCTTTAAATCCGCAAGTTGATCGGCTCTGTATGGTCTGCGAAATGATCATTAATCCGGCCGGTGAACTGGAGTCGTATAAATTCCACGAAGCGGTGATGAATTCCAAAGCACGGCTGATATACGAACAAGTCGCCGAGATCCTGCAAACACCGGACTCGCCGTTACGGCAGGAGTTTGCACATGTCTTGCCGGGGCTGGAAACCATGTATGAATTATTCAAAGTGATGCTGGGTGCCCGTGACGCTCGTGGTGCCATCGACTTTGAGATGACTGAAACGCAGTTTTTATTTGATGAAAACCGCAAAATTTCGGCTATTGAACCACGCCAACGTAATGATGCTCACCGATTAATTGAAGAATTCATGATCGCTGCCAATGTCGCGGCTGCCAGATATTTACTGAACAGCAAACTGCCGGTTTTGTATCGAGTGCATGAAACGCCGGCCGCTGAGAAATTATCGGCATTACGCGAATTTCTCGGTGAATTGGGTCTGTTTCTTGGCGGTGGTGATGAGCCAGAACCCCGTCACTATGCGTCTTTACTGAAAACGGCCAGTAAACGGCCCGATGGCCATTTACTGCAGACCGTGATGCTGCGCAGCATGAAACAAGCTGTCTACAGTCCCGATAATGTCGGACACTTTGGTTTGGGCTTAGAGGCTTATGCCCATTTCACCTCCCCAATTCGCCGCTATCCGGATCTGCTGGTTCACCGGGCATTGAAACATGCAGTAAATAAGCAGAAAAAAGCCGCATGGCGTTATTCAGAAGAAGACATGGTACAACTCGGTGAACATTGCTCAATGGCCAGCCGCCGCGCTGATGAGGCAACCCGTGATGTCAGTGACTGGCTTAAATGTGAATATATGCAGGAACGGGTCGGTGAAGTTCATGACGGCGTTATTGCCGGTGTCACCGGCTTTGGTTTATTCGTTGAACTCAGTGACATATATATTGAAGGTTTGGTGCATGTCACCTCACTGAAAAATGACTATTACCAGTTTGATGCCGCCGGCCACCGTTTGATGGGTGAGCGCACCCGCAAAGTTTACCGCTTAGGTGATAGCCTGCGGGTGAAAGTGGTGCGGGTTGATTTGGATGACAAAAAAATCGACCTGGAACTGGCCTGATAACAGAGATTTTCCTTGACCGCGCGCAGAAAGGCAGTACAATTATGCCCTTTCCAAATTGCACTGCAGAATAGCGCGGTCAGTCAAAAAAACCATTTCTGTGGTGAGTGTAGCTCAGTTGGTAGAGTCCCGGATTGTGATTCCGGTTGTCGTGGGTTCGAGCCCCATCACTCACCCCATTTTTTCCCCAGCATCCAATGATTCGTCAGCCCGGTGAACAGCAGCTACTTGCTGAACTGGCGGCGCGTTTTGCCGATGATATCGATAACGGCAATATTGATTTACCGCCTGCACCAAACCTGCTAACCCGTCTCAGCAGTCTGACCACCGACAGCGACAGCAGTTTTGATGAAATTGTCAGCATTCTGCAAACCGAACCAAGCATTGGCAAACGCTTGCTGCAACTGGCGAACAGCGCCAATATGGCTGGCCACAGTCAAATTCAGACACTGAAAGCCGCTGTCGCCCGACTGGGCTTATCTCGCTTGCAAGCATTGGCCAGCGGTCTGGTACTGGATCAATATCTGCACCAACAGCCGTCAGCGCCATTATTTGCCGAATACAAACTGATCCGCCTGAAAAGTATTAAAGTCGCCGCTTTAAGCTATCTGCTGGCTGCCAAATATTCACAACTTGAAGCCGAACAGGCACTGCTGGCCGGTCTGATACATAACATCGGCATGGTACCGCTTATCCGCAAACTGGCCAGCCTGCCCGACGTGAAACATAAAGCCAGTCGGCTGAAACGCCTTTCTGAGCAGTTATTACCGGTGTTTTATCAACACACCGGCTATCAACTACTCGAATACTGGCAACTGTCGCCGATTTTGATGTCAGTGGCTTTAAACCACCAGAATCTGGAATACCAGCATGTAGGCGATACCGATTTAAACGATATTATCATCATCGCCTATCAACTGAGTTTACTGGTCGATTTTTGTAATCAAGAAGTCATCCCTGAACCATTAGTTAAAAGTCCGGCTTTTCAGCGAATCTGGCCAGACTGGTCAACCGCCAGCCAGAAACTCAGTGAAGCCAGTGAAAAAATTCTGCAAATTCAGCACGATATAAGTGGCTAAATATTACTGTCATAAAAGGCCGGTTTTAACTTGCACCGCCAAGTCGCCAACCGTATAATACGCAACCTGTTGCCGGTGTAGCTCAGTTGGTAGAGCAACTGATTTGTAATCAGTGGGTCGTAGGTTCAAGTCCTATCTCCGGCTCCACA
>FYBJ01000023.1_pt1 | contig 37190 bp, 53 predicted proteins | sample 1134611 | NCBI WGS metagenome assembly FYBJ01 (sample SAMEA104116008, study PRJEB20421) | marine metagenome | isolation source: marine
AAGTAAAAACTTTCCCGCCTGCTAAAAACTCAGGAACGTCTCCGTGAAAAAATTGTACTTTGGGGGATCCTAAAACTAGTGTCATATTCTTATCATCGAAATAGCAATTATAGAAGACTGCATAATATTATGAGGCATGTCTCCTCCGGCAGACTCTGTGTCGAAGTCTGAAGCACCGCAGCCGAAACGTGTCGGACTGGTGCCGTAGGGGAGTCCTTCTAAGTCAGCAACATCTCCATGCGGCAGACCATCTTCTACATCGTATTCGTGCGAGTGTTCAGGAAGGTTGGAAGTCGTTAACGTATGTGTTTCAGCACCTCCAGTGTCTCCAATAGAGTTGCCTAAAGTTCCAGTGCCAGTACCTCCTCTTCCAACAAGCACTCGTCGGGTTAAATCTGGTAGATTAAACGTTGTAGAACCGTTACCTGCTCCGAAAGTAGTACCTATTACAGCAAATAAGTCGTCATAGGTAGTACGGCTAATAGCTGAACCGTCACATTCTAGCCATCCTGTAGGAATTATGCTTCCTAGATGCCATGTGATACAGCCTGTGGGATATGGCGTGTAGGCAACACCGTTTACTGATAGAACCCCTTGAGTTAGGATAACGTCGCCGCTTGTTACAGTAATGTCTCCAGAAGAGCCGTTTAAATCGCCATTTAATAGTGTAGCATCTCCTGACGTTATTGTCAAGTCTCCTGTTGGGATATTTACTGTCCCATCACTTTTAGCTGTTAAGGATACGCTTACGTCAGTATCACTCCCTTTAGTTGATATAACGGGAGAGTTTCCTGTAGAAGCGTTGGAAATATCTAAATAGTTATTTGCGTTAGGAAGTGCTTCAAAGATTAAAACTTCGTTTCCATTACTGTCGAGTATGTTTGCTTCGCTTCTGTCTACGCTGTCTACTGACCAAATTTGATTGTCTTCAGCGTCTTTTAGAATTATCTTTGTAGGCCCTCTAATGATAATATCAGCTTCTCCACGAGAATCTAAAATTACTGGGTTAGGATTTGGATTAGTATCATTAACAGCATCGTTCCAAGTAGGGTAAGATCTTTTTGGAGTGTAAGTACCTGATGTATAAGTAAAAACTTTCCCGCCATCTAGTGCTTCAGGAGCGTCGATTTTAAAATACTTGGCTTTTACTTCACCTAAAAATTTAGTCATTTAGTAAGCCCTGATAAGTAGTGATAGTATTAGAGAAGGTTGCATAATATTATATGGAGTACTGTCTCCAGCACTTTCCGTGAAACGCGAGGAGTCTAGCGTGGTACTGTAGTTATGAGGTTCGGGGCCTTCTATGTGATGTGTGAAAGAATCACGACATTGTTCATATATATGTATATGAGAAGGTATTTCGTCTTCTGTTAATGCGTGAGCTTCTTCTCCTCCAACATCCCCTAACGTGTTACCTAAATCACTAGTGCCTGTACCACCTCTTCCTACTAGTGTGTGTCTTGCTTGATTTGGAAGATTAAACGTTGTAGATCCGTCTCCTGCTCCGTAGTTAGTTCCAATTGCAGAAAATAAAACTGGATATGTAGTTCTGCTGATAGCAGAGCCGTCGCATTCTAACCATCCTGATGGTGCTGTGCTTCCTGCATACCAAGTCGTTGTGCCTGCAGCAACTAAGGAGAAGCCTGAGTTATTGTCCTGAATTAGTACTTCACCATCTAGTAATATTAGCTCGTCTCCAGTTAAGTCTCCAGATGTTACTTGTATATCTCCGCTAGTAAGTTCTAAGCTGCCTGATGTCAGCTCTAGATCGCTTTCTTGAACTATTACGCTACCGTCTCCTTGACAGGAAAATTCTATTCCTATATTTGTGTCGCTCCCAACTGCTGCAATACTTGGAGCGTTTCCTGCGCTAGCGTTTGTAATTTCTAAGTTGTTTACAGCATTAGATGCTTTCGTGAATGTTAAAATTTCTTCATTACTAAATGTTACGATGTCTGCTGTGGTTCTGTCTAATTCATCTACTGTCCAGAGCTCGTTGTCGTCAGCATCTGTAAGAGTGATCTTAGAAGCTCCGTTTAGTACTATGTCAGCTTCTCCACGAGAATCTAAAATTACTGGATTAGCATTAGGATTAGTTTCCGCTACAGCGTCGTCCCATGTAGGATATGAATCTATAGGGGTTGTAGTACCTGCTGCATATACATACACTTTACCGCCCACTAAGTAGCTACCGTTTTCAAATGCTTGGAATTTAGGAGCGCCTAGTATGAATGTCATAGGTTACTTCTCCGGTTGGAATTCTATATCTATAGTAGCATCGATAATGGAAAAAGGTTCCGAATCACTGATTACAAACTCGAATAGCCACTCTCTGCTGATTCCTAATCTGTTCCAATCAACTCGTTTAGCATATTCTCCGGTAGCTCCTGTAGATACTCTTAAAGTCTCATTTGACCAGGTGAACCCTCCATCGTTAGAGTATCGCATAGCAATTTCTGGTTCAGAACCTTGCGCAGCTAATCCTGTGGTTAGTCTGACGCTTAAGTTATCTATACCTATTAATCCGTAGATGTCCTGTTCATATACAGGAGCTACTACCCGAGTTCTTGTAGGAGCTACGCTATCTTCTGTATATACGTCAGGTTTTAACAGGTAGATTTTACCGCTACGTATTCCGCCACCCAACTGTAAATTTTCTAGTACTGCTGCATATTGGATTAGATGATGCTCTGGATCTCCAGAAATCAAATTGGCCCAAGATCTTTCATGCCAAGTCTTCATTGTATAATCGTATACCCAAGTTTTCTGGGCAGTAGGGAAAGAGATAGCGTACATCAAATGTCCACGATCTGTATATGTGCATGCTATAGCGTCGCTTCTAGTAGAATATTCAAGAATCTCAGTGGTAATGGCTTCTGTTGAAATAACTTGTAGCGCATAACCTGAGTTGTTATCCCTGACCAAAGGAGATATATTCGACTGTACTATGTATCCGCGATTATCTAACCAAATGATCAAATCGTCAATTTCGACAATTGAATTCGCTGCTCCGCAACCAATTTGAATTTCTAATCCGTCTCTAGTTGAGAAAGGAAAACCTGAGGGATTACCTGCATTATACCAAATCTCAGTAGTGGTTTCTCCGATTGCCCACATTTCACCTTTTGCAGTCTCTAACGCTAATAAATTATCAGGGGAACTTTCTGCGGTAGCTACGTCTAACGGGTCCCAACTGGAACCGTCATTTGGAGCACTGGCATACATTAAAGCGGTATCAGGTTCGTTGACAATGAAGTAACTATCTAAAAATATTACACTTTCTCCGCCAGTAAAATCAGAATCTACGCTATTGATTGTTGAAAAAGTATCTGTACCAGGAGTGTATATGTATCCAGTGGAAGAACCGTCTACCCAGACTATCTGAGTGGGATTGATAGCAGCTTTTACGGTTCCGGTAGTAGATGTTGTTATCGTACCTATTTCTTCGGAAACTGCTGTCTCTGCTGAGACGTTTACTGTTACTTTATATACTTTATCGTCTACAACTGCGTAAATAAGTCCCATATATTCAGTCAAGCAGCGCATTTCACTACCTCCTAAATCGATAAGGGAAGTTAAACCTGCTGTAGGGATTAATACGTTACCGTTATCTCCTCTGCCTCCAGGTCCTGCTGAAGAGGTAAACATGTTTATACACTTCTGGGAGTTTACATCGTTGTATGTTGATTCGTAAGCTGGTCCTACTATTGGTAATCTCATATATCATTACTCCTAGTTATTGTAGTCCAAGTCTGGCATTATTGACCATTCACTTACTTCTGCGTCCCAATCTAACAAGTTGTCAAGCATCTGTCCTGCTATAGGCAGTAATTGTTGTGCTTTTTGAGTTCTACCGAACATAGGGCCTAATCTTACCGCTAATTGCCATACGATAGGTTCTAGCCATTCTGCGGGGAAGTCAAAATCATCGCTAGCTGAATCTAAATCTTCTAATACTCTTTCGTATGAGAAATGTATTCTTTCAGCACCATCGGAAGGTCTTGGATATAGATATATCTTACCAGAAGTTAATTTAGGGTTATAATGGAACTGATTAGGTATGCTGTTTACAGCTTTTGTCGGCAACTCAAAGTAGTCTTGGTAGCTGACTTCTGTTAAAGGTAAGTCAAATTCAGTGCTTGTAGCTCCTGAATCTACACCTGTACGTCGTCTTGCATCAAGAATACGTAAAGGTTTATATATCTTATCGGTGTATGTGTATACTAGAGCGTCATCATTCGCAGCTCCAGGAACTCCAGTCGTTAAGGTTAACGTAGTGGAAGAATCTACACTGACAATGGTAGTCCAATGTATAGTTTTATCTGCTAAGACGATACCTATGTTGTCGCTTGCTGTCATACCTGTAGTGTCGTCAACCGTCACAGAGGTCGCTGACGCGGCTAAAGCACCGTTAAGCTGGGTAAGTACTAGGTCGTCTAGTTTCGTGGCGTGAGCGTCTCCTGAGGCGTTTCCAAGGGTATATGAAGCAGTGTTTGGAGTAATAAACAGTACTCCTTCTTCTTTTGCCCATAAATGAAGCCCTTTGGTTGCCCAAGCTTTCACCATTCTGTTTAGTGCGTTAGAAGCAACTGTAACGTCTTCGGAGCTTATGGTACGTCCTATACCATACACACCGAGTAGTTGGTATGCGTCATTTATTATTGCATCTCGGTTTTGCGAGAAGTTTTGTGAGCCGGATGTTGCCATTTGCTCTATTCTCCGTATTTATTGATTAGTTCTCTAGCCAGGTCGTTTGCTTCCTCTTCCTGACCTTCGTAAAAAGGTTTCCCTACATGTCCCAATATTACGTGGGAGATTTCATGAGCTACTACAAACTCTACGTTGTTCTTTGTTTTATAGTAATCTTCTGTAATGAATATGCCGTGCTTGTTTACAAAAGCAAAGTTTGGATAGGGCATAGTGTATATGTACATTGGAGGTAAATTAATGTTTAACGCTCTTTTGTACTTATTATACAGTATTACTAATTCTTGGTCTGGCTGTTTAGTGACTAGCCATCTTAACAATTTAGTTCTAACACATAGTGCTATAAGCTTAAGCATTAGCTAAATACTCTTTCACCACTTTAGCAGGCCACATTTTCTTGAGTAAATCTAGCTCTGGGGACTTGTCTACTCCTAAGTATTCTTTTACTTTGTCTAAATCACCTGGAGCAAAAGCACATCTATGTCTTTTTCGTGAAATTTCTTCGCCGTTTTCTAGAATGACGGTGTCTAACGCTATAGAAACTGTCTTGTGTTCTACATTTACGTCAAATTTAACTAATTTTGTTTCTTTTTTAAGTGTCATATTTATACCCTATAAAGGAATGTGCCTGTTAATATCCCAGAAGCGGAAATTTCCCCTCCATTGTACCTATAAGTAACTCCTGTACCTTTACAAAACTTAATAGCTGTTGTAAAGCCGTCGCTTATAATGTGAGTTCCTGCGGTTCCAATACTTAGTGCGGTAGATGCTAAAGTGTCTATGTTACCCATAACGAAATCAGCATTAGCCAAGTCGAACGGTATACTAGCTATGCTTATAGCACTGGCGTCTGCAGTGTCTAACGAGCTAAAGTCTATTAGAAAATCTAATTGGACTAAATTACCTATTCTAGTATAACGTCCTGTTTGAGTATTATACGTAGGAGCTGTTACTAGTGTGAAAGTAGGTGTCCAAGTGCCTTCTTCATATTCATCTAGATGGTTTGTACCTCCGTCAAAGGACAGGCCGTTGATGTCAAATCTAGCAATTTCGGTGCCACCTGTGGTCGTATTATTTGCAGCAGCTCTTATACGAACATCTGTCGCGGCATTTCCTAAACCTGTACCACCTCCAATATTTACCGTATTTTCAGTAGCAGTATTGTTAAATACAAAACCAGTTACAGGCTGTTCGGAATTGGTATAGTGAGGGCATCCAAACCTAAAGGTTTTATTAGTGGCATCTGAAGCAGTGTCAGTACCGCAAAGGAAACTACTTCCTACGTCAAATACGACATTCGTATTGGTAGGTAGAGTAGTAGCTCCCCAAAGGAAATCTCCTCCGGTAGCGCTTTCGAATCCATTTAATGTGTAAGATGCTATCTCGGTTCCCGTAACAGTAGTGTTATCGGCAGCAGCGTAGATGTTAACTTCTGTTGCTGCATTTCCTGAACCTGTACCTCCTCCAATATTTAACGCATTAGCTCCACTTGTTGCATTGCATAACAAACCTACCATAGGCTCTTCTGAGTTAGTATAATGCGGACAGCCAAATCTAAAGGTTTTATTAGTGGTATCAGAAGTTGAGTCGGTCCCACATACAAAACTGCTTCCTGTGTTAAAAACTACTCGAGTGTTTGTAGGTAATGATGAAACTCCCCATAGTAGGTCCGGGGTTGTGCTAGAATTGGTTAAGTTATCGCTACCGTCAACTATCAAACCGCTAGCTTGTACTGCGCTAGTACCATTGCCTTTTAGTAGTGCGTTACTGGTAAAAGTAGTAGCTCCTGTACCGCCATACGCAACAGCTATCGTGTCAGCATTCCAAGTACCTGTAGTAACCGTACCTAAAGTCGTTATAGCAGTGCCGTTAAAAGTAATACGTACGGTAGTACCGTTTACACGTTCTCCGACAAGTACGTCTCCATCGGCTATATTACCTATACTGGTTAGTTCATTTACCTTAGTTGTACTCATTCTTAAATCCTATAATATTATTGCGTCTCTATTTTGAGAAAAGTTTTGTGATCCGCTGGTGGCCATTATTTTAATTCCTTGGGAGTGTGTTTAGCCAATTTTTTTATATCTTTTGGCAATCTTCTCTTGGTTATGTCACGTAGAACTTGCTTTTTCTTAGCAATTACTTCTAATTTCTCCGTATCGTTTTCTTCTGTTGCACGCATCTGTTCTATGTCAAGCGCTTCTAGTTTCGGTTTTCGTAACCGTCTAAGCTCGTCTTTCTTTATCTCATGTGCTTTAGATATATCGTGTTCAATCTTATTGTCATTTACTTTAAGAGCATCTCTAAAAACTCTATCTTTTGGTATATCTTCTTCGGTAATTTCTACGTAAGAAACATATGAAGGGTCTGGCCATCTAGCTATTTCATCCTCTACATTAAGACCTTCTTTCTGCATTCTCATAATAGCTACTTGTCCGCTTTCTAATGTTATTGCGTATATTTTCATTATTGGTCTCCAAATATTGCTACCATATAGTTATCCGGGTCAGCAACAGCCGGAGCAGTAGTGACGTTTACCACTGTCGTTGAACCTGCTGCTATTCCACTTACTCTTATAGTATGTACTGCTCCGGCTGTATAAGATGTAGCCATATGACATCCGTTGGCCGACGATAAGTCTGTATCCCATACGATAGTAGCTTGGCCTACACCTACGTCAGTTACGCTTGTTACATTATATGAAGTAGTTGCATTACCTGCTGTATCTGCTTGGCACCATCCTTTACATGCTGACGGGTGATACTGTTGAGTAGCAGGTGCTACATATTTGCTGTCCTCGGTTGCAGTTTCCTGTTCTGCTTGAGATGCTGCGCCTACTGCCGTCCCTACTTCAATACCTCTTTGTGTTAGCAACACAGCTGTCGTAGTGGATTCAGCGTAGTATATAGGTTTAGAAATTTGCCCTGTTGTAGTAGGCTCTGTGGAAGTTACAGCTCCTGCAGAGCTTGGGTCTAAGTAGTATAGTGTATTTGCAGTTAGTCCTGACAGTCCGGTTATATATCCGGCTGTAGTTAATGTAAAGTCGTTTGCACCTGCTACTGCAGATACTACACCTGCTACTTCTGCGTTAGTTGCACTGTCAGCTTGTGCTTCTGTATAAGTAGTCGCACCTGAAATCCTTACTACATCTCCTACTGAAAAACCATGAGATGTTTGGTTAACGTCATGTTCAGTAGATTCACTGCCTCCGCCACCACCGGACTGAGCTACCATCTCGAATTCATTATTAGTAGCATCATACGCCACTACGTAACCGTCAGCAGTTGATAAATTGCCGGTAGGCATTCCCACTACATACAAAGCTTCCGTACCGTCATGGTAAGTTATAAGCCCTGTATGGTCAGTGATAGTAGTGTCTATCGCTATTTCCCCTGCAGCATCAACTGTAGGTGAAGCACTGTTAGGGATTTCGAAGCTAGTAGCTCCTCCAAAGTCGTACACTCCAGTACCTACATCTCCTGTATTTAACAGAAAGGCATCCGCTATATAGGAGGAATCGATAGCAGTACCTTGCCAGGTACCAGTAGCAATAGTTCCAAGAGTGGTAATGCTTGTTTGACCTACGTAACTGCTTGATATGTCGATAGTAGGATTGCCAGAAACTCCGTCACCGTCAGTAACATCTATTACATTGGAAGTGCCGGTTAGAGTTCTGCTCGCGTAAGTACCTGCTGCAGTGCGAGTCATTAGACCGTTACTTCCGAATTCACTGTCTAGAAGAACTCCGTTGAAAGTGATACGAACAGTGGTGCCATCCACACGTTCTCCGACTAGTTTGTCAGCATCTGCGATGTTACCTATGTCTGTTAGGGCATTTACCTTTGTTGTAGCCATACTTTATAGTCCTATAATATTATTGCGTCACCTTGACTAGTCTCTAGCACGCTAGGTGTTTGTGAAATTTCTAAATAGTTAGTAGCTGAAGACACTATCTGAGTAGGATACGGTGCTTCGTTAGAAGCTAGACTGGTTCCTGCTCCGTTGATTGCATATACTATATAAGTATAAGTCTGAGAAGGGTCTGCGCTAGTATCTAAGTAGTAAGTACTGTTAGTGCCTGTATTAGAGGTTAAGGTCTCATAAGTTCCGAATTGAGGGGCAGAACGGTCTATCTGATATCCAGTAATACGAGATGTACCTACATCTTCAGGACCTCTCCAAAATAGTTCTACATCATCTCCTAGTATGCTCGCTTTTGCTTCCAATTTTTGAGGAGCGCTTGGAGCTCTGTCGTCTACATCTGGAGATTCAAACCTGTCTGTAGGTTCGCTTCTGAGATCTTTTGGATTAGTTATGAGCTTTTCTTTTACCTTAATAGGTTTATTCTGCTCATTTACTTTGTCTATATCCCACTTACAAACTACTAAACCGTTTTGTAGATTCCAACGGTCATTAACCTTTTGAGTATCTTTTCTACGGACTTTCCGACCGCATACATCGCAGATTACGTAGACGTAGCCTGCTCCTGGGTGATATCCATCTGGGAATTTTCTGCTCATTAGATAGAGTCCTCTAGAGTTCCACGAGCAGAAGCTCTGAAGAACAATAAACTAGATAGATCTGTCGATATGGTAATGCTATTATAATCTCCTTGAGCATCGTCTAACAGAACTGGAGTATTGGAATTAAAATCAAAGTGTATCTCTATGATTGCATTCGTCTCATCGTACCCTTTTACTTCCCAGTTAGCTACTGGAAGTTGCATAAAATCCATATTGTTATTCAAGGCTGCTGAAAATCTAATACCTTCGATCCGATTGTCAATAACTACTAAACCGTTATCCAAAGCATTCATATCCATGAATTTATTGTATGTAATTTCAGGTTTAGAACCGTCAGATGCCATAGCCGACCAAGGAGCTACAATGGAGAATTTAATATCCCAGATAGTGTATAACTTGCCTTCAGGAGGAGTCAGTCTGAATTCTGCCGTTGCGTTAGTTTCTTCAAATTGAATGTCATCTAGATAGTAGTTTGGAGCAGATCCGGCCCCTTCATCAATAGTTTCTACTCCAAATTCATCAGCAGTTTCGTTAGTTAGTCCGAAATCCGCTAAAGGTATAGAAAACTTCTGCCAACTATTAAAATTAGCAGTGTCGATATAGTCTGATAACGATACTCTGTTACCTTGCACAACACCGTTATTTCTCAGCTCTACGTCTACGTCTTTTCTAGTACCTAAAGTTGACCAGCTAGTAATATAAATATATCCAGTTATTGCTACATAGTCGTCTACTGCTATAGTGCTTGAAGGCTTGCTAAAGAGCGCATAGTTACCGTTAAGTGAGCCTGTTGCGTCAACTGATTTAGTTCCTGTATTAGCCTGGTCTGTAGAGGCAAAGTCGAAAGCTGATCCTGACCCGGCTTCAATGCTGCCAGTCCATTCTGTAGAATCGGTACCATTATGTATTTTATGCGGAGTACCTCCAAAAGTTATATTTTGGTTCATATCTACGCCGTAAGTATTGTTAGAAAAAAATCTTACGACTGAAGGGTAATATCTGTCCCTTGTGTATTCAAATGACATATTATGTACCCGCCTGTCTTACTCTAAACGTCAAGGTTCCTGTAAAGTACTCTGTTATACGGATCCTATAGCCTGTGCTAGGAGTTGCTCCAACAGCTGAAGTGCTTTTTCGTAATGATGAAAGTCTAGGATCGAAAGTAACAAACGGGTCAGTATCGTCTTCTGGAGCACTGGTGTGTGCTACTTGCATTGAATACAGAAAATTAGCTCCTGACGACAATCTTACAGAGAATCCAGTTAAGCTTAAATCTCTTTGTTGATCTAAATACAGAAAAGGCGTTACGCTATTGTTACACGTACCTATAAAAACGTTACCGTCAGTAGCACCGCTTGAACTGACACGATCAACTTTAGCAAAGTATATACTAGTGTCAGCATAACCCCCATTAGTTCCTGACACAGCGTCAGAGATAGTATTGCCTTTCAAATCTTCGCCGTAGAAAGTGAAAGTTAAACCAGAATCGTCCCCTGTAGACCTTACTCTACATATACATTTAATGTTATTTCCGGTAAAATCTGCTTCACCATCAGACGCAAAGGTACCATCTATCGTAAAGTCTCCTGCACTGCCTAAAGACTGTTCTGTTCCAATCGCAACATCATCGCTTATAGGAGTGCTTGTTAGTTCCATTACAGACATGGTTTAAGCTGCATTCTTTTTCTTCATATTCAAAATAACGTATCCTTCGTCTCCTGAACCTAACCCTGTAGAGGATATGAGTATGTCTCCAGTCTTTCCAGCACCTGAATTATTTACTAGGCCGCCAATCTTACGGAAGCACTGTTCAGTATCTCTTTCAGATACAACTAGAGCGTCTACATTGGCTGTAGCGTCCCAGGAAAGCTTGAACGAAAAACCTGTTAGTGATGAAGTTACGCTCATGATTTTAATGTCAGAAGTATCAAACGCAGAAGCGTCTATTAAGACAGTGTTAGACTCTTCTCCACTGCCGTCCCCTGTGATAGTAGTTTTAACTATTAAGTTTCTGCTACCATTTAGGATTGTTTGTGATGTAATTGTGTTAGCCATTGCTATATCCTAATTAGTATTCTTTCTTGACGGCTTTCCCCCTAAGTATAACACATAAATAGAGATCTGTCAAGTAAATAAGGCCACTTTTTGTGACCTTTTATATTATGCTAAGTTATTGTTAGGGATATACAGTACTGTAATCCTAGCTGAACCAGCTGAAGCATCTGCTACGGACTGAGTGTAAGTAGCTTGAACAGTGACCTGAGAGGTACCTATATCGTCGTAGTTAGCGAGTTGAGACACATCGCTAGAACCTAGCAATCTAGCTGCAGAGCTTAAATCTAAGTCATTTGCAAAATGATCAGCGTCTCCTGATTTCCCTATGTCTAGTAGATCAGTACCAGAACTGTTGAAAGCTGTTAGCACGTCTACGTAAATATCAATTATTTGCGAGTTAGCAGGTAATGTACACACGTCTATAGCACTACTTGCATCTGTGTAGCTAAGTAAAGCTGATTGAGCTACTGCTACTTGTCCTAAAGCTTCAGATCTACTTAAAGCTGTGTTGGCCTTATCGCCTACCTTTACGGTATTTGTAAAAGTTGTAATTCCCATTATAGTGTTCCTTTAAATCAGTCGCAAGTTGCGTCTTATTAAGTCTAATTAAAGAAGAGTCAGTTCCAAAAAGGAACTAACTCAAGAGTGTTGGTCTTATGCACCAGGACATCCGAAGATACCGCGTGGGTCAGTCCAACCAAAGCTGTAACGCTCAGAAGCTTTAAACTTCATGTTATCAGTGTCAAACTCAGTGTCGTTATCAAGCATCATAGCTCTTCGGACAAAGTGTTTCATACCGTTAGGTACGTCTGTCTTGATGAAGAACGCATCTTCGTCAGTCAGATAGTGGTTGACACAGAAACCATCAGGAAGGTATTTACCTTTCACGATAGGACTGATTGCGTTGTTAGCCGTGTCGTTTTGATACTCAGAATGTAAAATTCGTTGAGCTTCAAATTCAAGCTGACGAGGAACGATCAATTTACGTCCACGTGCTTGCATTTTCAAGCTAGCGTCATCTACAAATCCAGCAATATCAATTAAGCATTGCTCAAGAGAGGCTTCACTTAAATCAGCTGCAGTAGCTAATTCATTAGAGAAAGAACCACCTTTAGATAGCAAATGGTCAGAAGCACAAAGCTCTTTACCATCAGCACCTACATAGGAGCTGTTAAAAGCTCTGTTAAGTACGTTAGCACCTACAGTTTCTTTAACTTGTTTCATGCTATGAGCAAGAGCTTCAGAGTTAGACTTAGCTAACTTCATGTAAAGATTGTCTTCAATAGCTTCTCTAGTAATGATAAAACCAAGAGCATATACAACATGGATATATCTTTGTAAGAAACCTTGTTGCATAGTGTCATAAGTAACTGCTTCACCTTCGGGTTTTACAACACCTAAGCCAAAACCGTGTACGTTAACATCTTCTTCGAAGTTCATCATAGATTGCTCTACGTCGAAAATCGCAGAAAACTCATCTGGGTAACGATTATACATGTTACCGAACCACTCATTTACGCCAGGACGAAGAGCCTTGGCGAGAGCACCAGTATTAATAGCCATTCGATTATACCTCCGTTAGATTAGTGGCAGAAGCGTTAACTTCAGTGTGTAAGTTAGCCATTACTAACCACTTGGCATGTTCACCTACTTCGTTATTTTCACGTCTTACAAGACCTTCAATACGCCAGGTGTTGCCAGTAGCAAGAGCAGCATTGTCAATTTCGTACTTAGATAAACCTAAAGTAGTGTCTGCATCAACAGCAGTGACAGAGTCAATATGCTCACCGATATTTGTTACAGCCAGTGGAGTTCCGCCAGATACTTCCTGTACTTCGAAAAGTAACTCAGGATCATCAGCAACTAATACATAACCGGTGTCAGCAGAAGCTAAATAACCTACTTTTTCAAGATCACTCTCGGTAGGTTCGATAGCAACAACCACTCCAGTAATAGCTGCACCTGTAGAAGCCCGAACAATTTCAGGACCGCCTTCAGGATCGGATGAGTTAGTTACACGAATTACAGGATCTCCTACGCCGATAATACCAGCTGTAGCAGATTTATAGTATCGTCTCGCAATACCGCAATATGGTTTCCCACTACGATATTTGACTGGTAGAAAACCACGAGGCGCGTCTATATTTGCCATTTTATTTTCCTATGTTTGTAAATATACTAATTAGACTTTCGTTGCATTTTTCCGCTGCATTCCGCCATACATATTCTGTTGGGCGTGTACACCAGCATGATCGAAAGTCGCCTCTTTTTCATCAATAAGTTTTTGCTGTTCTTTCTTATCCTCTTCATACCACTCGGTAGGAATTTCCATCAGAACAGAGTGTCGGCAAGGTGCGTCTGATCCTCGGTTAACTACTCGTCTAACCTGAGTTCCATATTGACCTTCAACTTGTGCCAAACCATCATGGGTTTTTATATTACCGTCGACATCTTCTACAATTGTCCACCCAGCTCTTTTAAAAGCTTCTATCCTTCCAGGTAAATCATTGACATACCTTCTTGTATAACCTTCTCTTTGAACAGCCGTAAAGGACTTCTGTTTAGATAAAGGTACACGTTCTGGCCGCTTCTTAGCCTTTTTTGCTTCTTTAGTCATTAGTTAAATCTCCGTTAATCTCTAACTGTTTGATATATTCGTCTTTATTCATGATTCCCATTTTTTCGAAATCACGTGCTACTTGTTTTTGCTCGGATGTTAAATCTTTAAATCCAAACTTTTTCTTAGGAGCTGTAGTTCCTGAGTTAGATACTCCAGACTCTACTGCACTACCTCTTCCAAGATTGTCATTTTCCGTTTTAAAATATTCAGGAAAACGTTTTTGAATGTGTTCTTCTAGAACAGCCATATGCTCTTCAGGACTAAGACCTCTATTTGCTAACTGCTGGTCTCTTTCAAAAGTAAACCTCTGCATCTCCATAGCTTCGAATGAAGTGTCTGACATCCAATCAGCATGTTTATCTTGAAAATCAAGTACTGCTGGATGTGTTTCTACAGGTTTAGCTGCTTCTAGCTCACGCCTATGTGTATCAATCTCATCGACAAGAGCTGTGTTACCTTCTTCTAGTGCCATCACTCTTTGCTGTTGCAAATCATGTACAGCTTGCTCATAAGCAGCAACTTTCTGTTTGTCCATGTGATCTTTTAATTCATCGATAGTTCTTTTAAGTGCTTTTATCTCTTTACCTCGAACCTTCAATTCTTCATAAAGAGGAGTAGCTCTTTCGAACTCTTCCGCAGATTTAGGGCCATCAGGATTCCATCCTTTAGCCATCTGCTCTTTTTCAAAGTCTGTCAGTACTTGCGCTTCGGCGTTACTGGTTTCTTGTGACGTCTCTTCTTTCTTGGGTTCGGCATTTGATTGCTCCTCATTAATTCCTTCGGCCTTCAGCTGTGCTTCCACTGCTGCGACTGCTTCTGTGCTTTGATAATTCAAAGTGTCAGCTTTGCTTTCATCACTCATAACACTACTCCTAGTACTTTAAGGACTAGTACGACTGATGTGATATTAACTAGTGTTCCTATGCTTACTAGTGCATATGCTCTCGCTTTCTTCATTTCAATCCCTCTTCTGGAAATACTGCTTGTATGTCGTTATCATTAATGATTCTATAAACCTCTCCTTCTTCGATATCCTTTCGGTCATCTCCAGAGTATTTACATATTACGACACAATCACCTTCTTTTACCCAAGGTTCGCCGTCATCGTATGCTTTAAAAGCTGTAGGTCCTAAACCTATTACGTAAGCTTCTTGAGTAGCTTGTTGTTCTAAGTCGATTTTTGACTTGCTTCGGACTTCGGTAATAATACCGCCTGCTGATTTAACCTCTTCAGCTTCATCAATCTTCTTTAACTTTACAAGAACTCGATATCCACAAGGCTTAATCTTCCTCTTCATCTGTTACGCTCTCCACGTTTATATTTAATACTAAATCGATACCTTCTATTAGGCCTACTAATCTTGCCAATTCGACTTGGCACCGATCGCTCATTATAAGTGATGGATTTGTCATAGACTCCTCAGCATCTTTCTTATAATTCTTTAATGCGTCAAACAACTTTTTGGAAATATCCAGTTGTTTCCACATTCCAAACTCTTCTGGAGTGATCAACTATCAGTCCTCCTTGTTTTGTGTCACCTCTGCGGCTTTAATTGCTAACTCGGCATTTTCTTTCTGAATTTTATGAGTTAGTTCTACATCTTTAGCAGCATTGTCATGCTGGGTCTTGTTCATGCTTTCTGCAGCTTTAAGACCTTTGATTTCTTGTTCAGATTGCATCTTACGTGCTGTAGTCGCCACTTTGGCATCATTAACAGCTGCGTCTTTCTGCATTTTCCACATTCTAGCGATAGCTTCATTGATAAGAGCTTCTGATTGCTTAACGTCTTGGCTAAGTTTCATCTTCTCAAGCTGCAGTTTTTCTGCATGTAAAGTCGCTTCTGCGGAAATCTTTGCAATCTCTGCCTGCATCTTCTGAATTTCTGCTTGAATCTTGAGAGCTTCAGGTGGTGGCGGAGCATTTGGATCAGGAGGAGGTAACAATGCTGCTTTTTGAGCTTCGTCTACTTGCATAGTATCTAATACCATGGCATCTGCTGCTCTTCTGTCCACTGTTTGTAATTGCTGTATCATTAATGCTTTTTGTAATCTTTGCTGATCTGACGATAACGTAGGATCTGCTACAGGTAATATATCTAAAGAGTCTAATTCGAAATCTGTCTTGACATTTGCAGCGGGATCATCTAATACTTTTGTATATTCCTTCTGAGTTAAGTTTCTGAAGTTCAATTCGTATATTTTTTGATATTCCTTTTTAAGGCCTCTGTAAACGCGCTTATTGACCGCTGTGAAGATCTTAGTACCCTGCTCTACTAATTGAGAGATTGTGTTACCAGAGACGTTCTGGGCCGGTTGCTTGCCACTTAATACATCTGTTGAGGAAGATAAGTCCTGAGCCATCTGTGTCATAAGCCCTAAAAGGCTAAATAACGTCTGAGAAGGCTCTCTAACAGGTAATGGATACACATTATCAGAAATTTTCGTACTTGAAGCTGCGTCTAATACTTTCCACTGGCCCATTTTAACTCTAAACTCACCGTTTTTAAGTCTTAAACCACGTCCTAAGAAGCCTCCTTGCGTGTTACTTAACGTACCAGCGTCAATTAATTGGTTAATTAAGGTGTTTATAGCGGTATTTATAGGCAGTAATAAGCTACCAAAACCCATGCTATAGAAGCCTCCATCAGGAGATTTAATGAAATGAAAGTCTGTAAAGTAGTGTTCTGGCTCAATTCTGACGATTTTTCCGTCAGATCTTTCTATTTTTTTGAATCTGTTTACTATACGAAGCACTTGACGGCTGTCTTTATGGACTAAAACCACATAAGGTTCTTTATATCCATCGCCATCTAAGTCAAAATAGCAATGTTGTTCTAGCACATCGATAGGCATATCCTGATCGCTAGGGTCAATAGTAAACTGACCATTCTTGTCAGTAAACATATAATCAGTAGTTTTTAACGATTCTACATCTATATCTTTATTGAAAGTGCCTCTATGCTGTCTTTCTATGACATCATTCGTATACATAGTAAGAACATGAGTGATTCTTCGTGCTGTTTCCAAGCTAGTAGAGTTGTAGTTAACTACTATACGATCTGGAACACACATTTCACTTACAATTCGTTTCTCTACTTCGTTATAGTAAGTCTTTTTAAACACAGTGCCTAATACAGGCAAAGTTTGTAGTAAACTATCTACTCCATTTTCCCAATCAGGAGATTTATGCAACAACTGATACGACATAAACTTAGTAACACGATTAGCTCGTTGCTGTTTAGTTCCATCGTCGTTGCCTATTACTGATGCTTTAACGATTCTATCGCTTTGAATAATTTCTGGCAAAGTTCTAGAAGCATAATCAATACAAGCTCGTGTAATGATAGGCATCTTAATATTAGCAGCACCTGGCCAAGGAAAATCTTTCTTAGTTTGTATCTGCTTAGCAATTTCCATTGCTTTATCTACAGTGTGTTTCCACTCTAACCGGCTATCTTCATCTATTTCATACCCATCTATAACAACAGAAGCTATATGAGCTAATTGCTGTTCATCTAAAAGGTCTACTATATTAGTAGAGCTTTTTAATTTATCAAATTGAATTTCTGTGTTTTTCATACTATACTCTACTTATATTATTTATATTTGGAGACCAACATGATTGAATCTATACTTGAATTTCTAATACTGTCGACAGTGCCTTTATGCGGTATTTGGATAATGCTTACTGTAGTAGAATCAGCATCAATCTTTTTTGAGCTTTCAGACGTCCCCATGTTTCTGCTAGGAGTAGTAATCACTCTTGTGGGAATTTGCGCCATGATACTTGTTTTTAGTAGCCCGTGAATTCGTCTTTTACCTGTCCGTCATCGACTACGTCATTGTCACCATCTCCAGGTGGAGTGGTTGCGTATTCTATACCTGTAGTACACAAGTACCGAAGAGCATCTAAAGCATGGTCATTCTTTTCGATGATTTTACCTCGTTCATCTCTTCGGTAAACTCTTTTCTCTGCTAGAAGGTTTTTACATGAAGTGAAAATCTTTAGCTTTCCGGTCTCCATCATTTGACCTACTTTAAGGATTCCTCCTTCTCGGTCTCTTTTTTCAGCTTTTACTAAGTTGAGACCTTCTTCCTCGTACATATCAAAAACTTTTCTACCGTCCGACTGGTTCACACCTTGTGCGTCAGCAGCTCCCCATATCCAATTTCCTCTGGATTTTATAGCACTAGCATGTAGTGCAGGATGAGTTTCTCCAGCATAGTGTTCTGAATATACATACAGAATGCCATCATCTGGGTTTAATGCTCCCCATACAGCTGCTGTCTTCTTCCATCCAGTATCTAAACCGTATGCTCTAGGCCACCAAGGTGGGATCAAGCAAGGCTCGCAAGTGATTGAATCTTCGTCATAAGGATATATAGCACCTGACCCTAACGCTGGTATACCCTTTGTCCTAGCTTCTCGTTCATGTTTAGAATAAGTAGCCAATAATTCTTCTTTATCTGCTTCGGATAAGTGAGGTACTTCTTCCCAGGTTACTTGCGTAACATATTTATATCCATTAATACAATCTATTGGAAACTTGCCTTCAGGCAAAAAGTCTAAGACTACGTCTGATAATCCAAACAAGGGAGTGAAAGTACATATAATTGCACCAGATGCATGAGCATCCATAGTACGTGTCAAACACTCAGAGTATATGCCTGGATCACGAGGCTCCTCATCTAGCCAGATAAACTGTTTCTTTGTTCCCTGGAAAGCATCCCTTTTTTGGTCATATGCTTTAAAGATTAATTCGCTAATACCACCTGAAGCATGTTGAACATACACTGCTTCGACAGCATCTGCCACTCCAGGCTTCTTAGTAACCTTTACAATACTATCTTTAGGAATCATTCCAGATCCGATATCAGTAAACGAACCTAAAAGTATCTTCTGCTGAACTTCTTTTACTGCTTGTGCTGTTTTACCTGCTGTCCAGGCTTCTATAGGGTTAGTGAAGCGACGACCTTTCCACCACTTAGGGTACTCCCCAGTAAGATGTATAGCCATCTCATAAGCCCCAGCAACGGACTTACCGACCCTATTACCAGCAATAAAAGCTCTTTGTTTAAAATCCTTTCCAGCATCCATAAATGCTATATGCTTAGGATAAAGCTCCCTTCTATAAGGCCCTTCGTCTGGAAAATGAGCGTCTAGCTTACGATATTGAAGCTCTTTCTCTTTAGACTCTAGAAGTTCTAGTAATTCGTCAAGCTCTTTTGACTTATCACTCTTCGCCATCTAGGTCTACTCCTAATGCTTTAAGCTTTTCTAGCTTCTGAGCGATCTTTTGCATCTTTTCAGAATCTGACAGATTCAAAGTATTAACTGTTATCTCAGTATTGCTACCAGATCCTGAACGACTGTACTCGTCTTTGAACTTGTTGTTCATTACCATGATCCATGCAGTAGCATTAAAACCTTTGATAAGACCTTGAATGCCCATCTGACCAACTTTTTCATAGAATGCCAAAGAAATTAATTCAGCTGACTTACAAGCTTGGTCAAATTCTGGATGTTCTTTACGCCAATTATAGAAAGTCTGCCGGCTAGTAGCCCCTGCAGCAAGAATCATTCCTGCTACATGCTCGCCTCGCGCTGCTGCATCCAATACAGCTTGACATGCTTCAGGAGTGTACTTACTTTTACGTCCTACTTTAGCTATTGTCTTGATTTCTTCCATACTAATTGGTCTTATCTCTATAAATTATTGATTTTTAATAAAATCTTTCTATTTTGCCTTTACTAGACAGTTTTTACTTTTTATGGTGTCCAAAAATACATATTCTTAAAGGAAACCACTCGGGGCGAGAATCTCCAATCAAGGAGTCACCCCTTGTAGTCACACTCACTCAGCCCAATAAGGCCTTTTCAGATGTTGTTAACACTTGATTGTGAGTTCCCGCCCCGTATCTCTTTTCGTCGTACTATTCAGTTAACTGGGCAAACTAAAAATCTTCAAGAAGGCCTCCGACAGTATCTTACTACACCAAGAAATCATTTCAACCTACTGTCAAGTACTCTCTGAATGAGGCCATTTAAAATTTAGGGTACCTACTCCCCAGAAGGAATTGCCAGAGGAGTCTCAGGCTTTCTACAAGAAGAGCTATTTAGGGTCACCCCCTACTATAGTATCTACTGTGTAGTACCCCTATTGTATAGTATCTAGTTCCCCCAGTAATCTCTGATTATTATGACTATACAGTATTGTTACTGTGTAGTAATTGCCGTTACGCTATGTTATATGTGTGGTATTGCCTCTCAGAATCCCCATAGAAGGTGGGGTTAGAGGCCTTTGGGACTGTGGGGTTGTTAGCCCCCCTTATTATTCTGACGCACCATGAGGTCCAGTAACTCATTGATTCGCTGCTTGATTTCAGAGACATCCTCTCGTATGCCACCTATCTTATCTTCTATTAGCTCTCTTATCTCTCGCTTGTGCATTGTGTGCCTTTCTAGTTCTGTGATGCGAGAGTTGATACTGCGTAGTAAGAACATGAGTATCATTACTACGAGTGATGCGATTGATCCAATGAGTACTTCCATCATGCTGTGCCCTCTTTACGAAACGCATTCCATGCAATCAAATCACCTAAAGTATCTGTAACGCTATTGACTCTGATTGGGTCTTTTAATATAGTCTGTGTACTATGTCGAGTGATAATGTCTAAAGCTAGTGGCCAATTCTGTGGGTCTATCTTGACTGTATTCTTTCCGTCTGTTATTTCCATATTACAGTATTTTCTTTTCAATAAATGTTCTTAATAATCTACCTAATTGTATCTGTCTAGTCATCTTCTCTAATGTACGCGATGGATAACCTGCAAGCAATACAACTTCTAATAAGCTGAATATTCTTTCCACAATTGGAGGAAGAGAGTCAGCTAGTACATTTGAGGGTGCGTATCCAAAGAAGTATGCAAATATAAGTAGCAAGAAACCCATGAAGGCCATGGGACGCCACATTCTGGTGAGCCAGCTTTCGCTTTGTGCTTCAGCAACAATAGCTGTCATAGCAGCAACTTGTGCTTTAGCTTCGTCTGATTGAATTGTTCCTATAAGATCTACACTAGACTTAACGATCTCAGCTTGTTTTCCCTTAAAGCCAAATATTGACCCAATAACTGACCCGATTCCACCTATTATAGCTCCAATTGCTGGTAATGCCATAATGTCCCTCAAATCCGCCTAGTATAATATATGGTATATGTTTTGTCAAGGATCTTTACACTTTCTTTACAATAAAGGGTGGTTTTCTAGCTTTTCAAGTGTCCAAATGCAATATTCTACGTCATCTAAGAGGAATATGTCTAGATCTAAAGGACTGTCTCTAAGCATGTCAATAACTTTGATAACAGCTTTGTAGTCTTCTACTTGTATCTCGTGTGTAGATAATTCGTCATTGTATGTAACAGTGTGCATAAAGACCTCAGAATACTATACTTAATATAATGTTTATTATAACAAGCCATTTAATTTGTGTCAACAGTTTTGAATTATCATGCTTACACTCTACTTCTTTCTTAATAAGCTCTTTGATGTAGTCATCAATGATCATATAAGTAATGTCCCTATAATAATAGTTTGACAGACTACAACACCGATTAGTATTGTAGTCCTTCTTTGTTCTAGCTTCAAACGTTCGTTTAAATGTAATATTACTCTATTGTACACATTCTGCTTTCGAGCTGTCAAAGTTTTCTTTTTGGGAAAATCAATAATAGGCATATAAAAAGACTCCATCTTTAATCATAGATATTAATGAAGATGATATTGCATAGTCGACAGCTGGACAGCCCCATGATTGGCCACAACGACCTTTACGCATAATATATGGGTCGGATACATACTTAGAAGGATGCATTACAACAAAACGTTTAAACACGTTGTGGTTCTTACCTTTCTCTAGACCGTGTAACTTCAAGCTCTTACCATATGCTCCGTAGTATATACGACCTGTCTTCATGGCACCTAAGCTAGACATTCTACTACCTACTCTGTTGCCAAACTTGTTGGCATAAGCTCTGTTACGAATACTGCTAGATCTAACGCCATGAGCACAGTGGTGAGCACGTACTATTTCATTTTTAGCTAAACTGTAAACGTATAGCCTTTTGCGATAGCTAGGCTCCCTAAAGTTGATCACGACAATATAATCACGGCGAGGGACTACATTGTGGTAGTGTTTGTTAAATTCTTGTTTAGCTTTAGTAATAGCAGTCATAGCTGCTTTTTTGTTCATGTTTAAATCTGACTTCTTCATTTATATACCTCTTTGAGTAACACCGTTATATGTATATCCTGCTTTACGAACAGCTCTTTGAGCACTGTTTAGAGCATTATAAGCACATGTTGCAGCTCTACAGAAAGATAATTTAACTCCTTCTTCGTCTTTGTGTAGTAAAGCGTCTGAGCACCCTACTTTACGAAAATCGTCTAACATATTGTCAGTAATCTCTTCATCGTCTAATAGTAGGGTAAATTTAAATGTAGGCATGTGTTGTCCTTATCTATAATGTGTAGTATAATTATAGAATATCTTAAATTAAGTGTCAAGAAACTTGACAGATTTTAAATTAAGTGTTATACTCAGGGGGAAGCCGTCAAGATAATAATACTATATAGGATATTTATGAAGAAAATGCATATCGGCATAGATCCAGGAATCAATGGTGCTGCCGCGATAATTACTAATGAGGGAGTACTAGTAGATGCGTTCCATATGCCAACTCTAATGGAAGATGGCAAGAAAAAGATTGATTCGGAAGGTTTAATGATGTCTCTGATAGATTCTACTGACTTAGACGTAGTGATTGCTATAGAGAAAGTACATGCTATGCCGAACCAAGGAGTTACTAGTGTGTTTAGCTTCGGAGAAACTTATGGCAGAATCTGTGGAGCTATTCACTGTTCCGGAATTTCCAGTGACCTAATCCGAATTTCCCCACGTGTTTGGAAAAAACACTATGGTTTGACTAGTGATAAAAACGAATCATTAGAATTAGCTCGAGAACTATTTCCAGACGCAGAGCATTTACTAAAACGTAAAAAAGACGCAGATATAGCAGAAGCACTATTAATTGCGAAATACTCAATAGGAGGGTAACAATGCCTAAAACAACAGCAAAAGCAGGTAAGAAAGGTCGTAAATTTGGTTCTAATAAAGTGTTCTGTGAGAGATACCGAGCAGAGAATCGTAGATTACGTAATAAAATCAAGAAGTTAAAGAAACATCTGAAAAAACTACCAGAGGATGTACAAGCACAAGAAGCTCTAGAGAGGTTGTCGTAAGATGAAAATTATATTAAAAGGCATACGAAAATTTCTTAAAGCATGTTGGTATACTTCCAACGGGATCGTATATCTAACTGGAGCGTGTACACTAGCTGGAGTACTGTTATTTGTTGATTTTAAAGCTCCTGAGCAACTACCGTCGGAAATGGCTACAGATCAAGTCCAGAAGGTTTACAATAAGCTTCGAATGGCTACAGATCAAGTAGCTAAAGTCCCTCCTATTTATATGCTGGCGGGTCCTTACTCTTACATGTCCATCAATGCATTTACTAACGGCCATGGTATCTGGATAACTCACGGTCTAGCAAATGCTCTATCTAATAATGAAGACGCATTGGCATTGATCATAGGGCATGAGATAGCTCATACGCTGCTACATCACACTAACAAGTTAAACATACTTATTCGTGACTCCGGTCCAGCAGATGAGACGTTAGCAGATGGTTACGGAGCATTCTTGGCAGCAAAAGCTGGCTATAATATATGTAAAGGTGCTGAATTCTTTGCAGCTATGCGAAAACACTTTGGAGATAATCTAGATAGTAGTCATCCACCTCATATCTATAGACTACATCATTTAAAAATGAAGAAATGTACAATTTAATGCTTGACAAGAATTACTAAGTAGTATATACTCAGTATAAATGTATTCTTCTTAGGTATTTTGGAGTATTTCGAAGAAGTACACCAGCCTTTGAATGAATACATCCAGATATCTGTACATATCGTCGGGCGGGTAGCGTCACAATAGTTCAGTCGCTGACGGACACATGCAGTCAGGGGTGACGTTGTACAGATACTAAAAATGCACCCGTGCAGGTTGGAACGCCACACTACAAGAATAAGAATAACGATGGTAAGTCGATTATTTTGTTATCGCAGCGGTGGCTATCCCGACAAGGAACCTACCGGGGCGTAAGGAGTTGGCTACTACTTCTAGAGAGGCATGCAACCTTAAAAGTAGCCTTCAAATTCCCTGACTGGCCTCTACTAAGAGGCTTTTTTTATTTATTTCTTGACAGTTATCCACATGTTGTGCTATAGTAAAACTATGTCCTTTAGGAGATTCAATATGAAACTTGTCGATGTTGAAAAAATGTTTACCATACGGATAAACGAAGAACAGTTAGAGGGCTTACTGTACACAATAAGTAAGTATATAGATACTCCGGAATGCTGTCATGAAATTCCAAGCAGATACAAAGAAATACTTGACCTTAAAAGATGGTTAGAAGAATTCCAGGAGATAAGTAATGACTGCTAAAGAATATAAAAAACTTTGTAGAATTCGAGCTAACAATATCACAAGATTCTTGACATGGCTCATACAAATGGTTATACTTATAGTAACAGAACTATATGGAATTTCCTACCCAATAGTAGCTGCAGTCAGTATAACCCTTTGGATATATGGACCATGTAAGATACTCTGGGTGTTAGAACACTTATATAGCATAAGCCATGATAAAGTGTCATACAAATAAAGGAGACTTTTAAGATATGCAATATTTAAATCAACAAACAGGCAAGCTCTATAGCGAAGAAGATCTTCAAATTTGGATAGATAATTTCTACGGAGCTTTTGAATCTAACGTACCTAAGTTTAAAAGACCTACAGATGCTTTTGAGAGAGTACGTAGAGTATTTAACTTAAAAGAAGTGGACACTAATGTACATTCACTACAAAAATAAACAAACATTAGTCTCTAAGCAAGACTTAGAAGAACTTTTAATCTCCTTAGGATGTTTTTTCTGCTACAGAGGTAACATCTTAACAGTGATGTACGACAACGAGATAACAGATTTCATAATAACCTAAGAAAGGAGACAAAATGTCTGACCAACTATTGACATCCCCAACAGGAACCATACAGTACATGGCCCTGAAAAATAAAGTTAAGAATAAACCCACTGATGATGAATATACAGTGTTTACTCTTAGGCTTGAATTTGACGGCAACGATCCGGAAGCTATTGCTTTTAAAGAAGCAGTTGCAAAGGTTAATCCCAGCCTAATAGGCAAAGAGAATGCTACCACACCAGATAATTTTACTGTTAAAGCTTCAACCAAATGGTATCCAAAAGCCATAGATCAGACAGGAGAGCTTATCACTCAAGATGATGCGCCTGTATTCTATCCAGGCTCTACCGGAACAGCAGTAATGACTGTAAAACCTTACACTGGTAATGCACTTGGAGGGTCTTTAAATCTAATTGGCGTAGCAATTGTCAGTTTAGAGTTAGCTGAGAAACCAGAACAAGAAGGAGGGCAGTCTGCAGAAATTGTAGATCGCTTAAGAGCTGCGATAGCAAAAAGCTAGAGGGAGGAAGAGGCGAAAGCCTCTTTTTTAATGGACATGATACACGACAGATATTTTTACATAGATAGTGACAATAAAGTAAAACCTTGTTACATCAATACTGAACATGAAGATGGACGAGTAGATTATTACAGGCAAGTTATTGATAGTAATGGAAATTCTTTTATTGAGATTATCTTTGGAGCTAATTTAAAAACATACAAGACAAAGAAGGAGGCAGAATATGACGCCAGACTTTGAAGAATGGGCAGGTCGTATACTAGCTGAAGCCATGACATTTGATTGGACAATGCAAAAACAGAAGGAAGTACTAGCAAATCATTTAGAACAGGCGTATACACAAGGTATATACAAAAATAAATTTAAAGTATTATATGCATCAGAGTTAAACAAAAAAGGAGATAGTGAATGGCCATAGCTATCGACTATGAAACTTTTCTTATAAGCGAGGAACACCCTTATCCAAAGCCAGTATGTCTGTCATATGCTGGTAATGGAACCACTGGACTATTAATGCATGATGAGATTGAAGAGTTTTTAAGCGATATATTAGATAAAGAACACATAATAGCTCATAATGCTAATTTTGAATGCGGAGTGACTTACGCATGGTATCCTAACTTAAGAGAAAAGCTTATAAATGCTCTAAGCAGCGGCAAAATAATATGTACCAAACTGCTACAGCAAATGGGAGACTTACAAGCTGAAAAAAGATTACACAATTACTCCTTAGCAGGGTTAATTAAACACTATTTTGACAAAGATATTACAGCTACTAAGGGTGAAGATGCTTGGAGGATGCGATATAACGAACTCTATGGAGTACCTTTAGTTGAATGGCCTCAAGAAGCAGTTGATTATGCAATTGACGACTCTATTTGGGCACTAAGAGTGTACCAAAGACAGAAAAAACTAAACATTAAAGGTACTGTAGAGGCAGAATTCCACTTAAATCTTATGGCAGCACATGGAATAACGACTAGTCAAGAACGTGTGAATGTGCTTGAAGATGAAATTTACGAGAATTTACAACCTCAATATAAATATTTATTAGAAAAAGGCATACTTTCACTAAGAAAAGGGGTTAGAAGACCTAAAACAGAGGCTAAAATCCTTAAAGAGTACATAAAAGAGAACATTCCTGAGGTTTTATATACTCCAAAAGGTAATGTAAGACATGATGGAGAAGCTTTACAGGCATATTATACTGCTACAGAAGATAAAGTAATAGAAAGTTATATAAATATTTCACAATATGATAAGGTTTTAACTGCCTTTGTGTCTAGATTAAAGGGAAATGAGCTAATTCGTACTCAATATTCAGCTTTAGTAAGCACTGGAAGGACTTCTTCTAGTACTTCTCGAGCGTATCCTTCAGTAAATATACAACAAATGCCAAGATCAGTGAAAGGAATGACTTGGGACGTACGTAACTGCTTTATTCCCAGGCCAGGTTACCAATTTGTGGCTATTGACTATGCCGGATTAGAGCTAGCATCTACCGGACATCAGCTTAGTAAATTTTTTAAACGTTCAGCTCTATGTGAAACTATAAACAGCGGTATTACACCCATCGACTTACATTCTAATTTTGCTAAAGAGATAGCTTCTATCAAGTGGAATCGTAAGGTTACTTATGAAGAATTTGTCGCTAATAAAAAGAAACCAGAGTATGCAGCTATCAGACAGTTAGCAAAACCTATTAATTTAGGCTTTCCTGGCGGAATAGGCTACGACACGATGAGAACTCTCCTTTTACGTGACGGAGTACAGACGCACTTTAAAGTCCTTGAGGAGAGCTCTAAGGAGGCTCCTTTATGGCATGCTTGGAGACAGTTAAGAGGAGAATTTCCTAGCTTAAGAGTATGCAGACTAGCAAAAGACAAATGGGCAATTGTTGAAGACGAATTAGTGTTCTTAAAAAAGACCCTTTTTAGACTATATCCAGATCTTGAGCTTTTCCTCAAAGATTCTCATTTAAGATTTCTAGACGGGGATAATTTTCGATGGACTAAAAATGACTATGGAGAATGGGAAAAAGAACCTGCTTATACATATAACATATACGGCATAAATCGTAAGTGGTGTACTTATACTTCATTCTGTAATGGATATTTGATGCAAACGCCTAGCGCAATGGGAGCAAAAAAGATGGTTTGTGACATATCTAAGAAGTACCATAACTCAAAAGCTGTCAACCTTATAGCATTCATACATGATGAGATCATTTTTGAAGTAGTTGATTCTGAAGAGAAATATGCTATAATAGAAGATATATCTAATATGATGATAGACAGTATGCAAGAAGTTTTAACTAATGTTAGAATCTGTGTAGAAGCAAGCTTGATGAATTATTGGAGTAAATCTGATGAGATATGGAGCAAGGAGTATTTTAAAGATGCAAAACGTTGAAGATTTAGAACATGTTTTATGGGACACACTCCTAGACGAAACTGAGAATGTTACTGAAGATAATCACATAGCTATCAATGGTAAAAGGTACTCCTTGCACATTGCAGACATACCAGATAGATACTATAGAGAGTTGTATTTGGAGCAAGCATATAAAATGCTTACGAAACAGTTTGAGGATAAATAATGCAACACTTTCTAGAAAATGAAATAGTTAAACATGCAAAGACTAAAGCTCTCAGTTACTATGGAGGCACCTGCCTTATAGAACATAAAGGAACATACTATCTAGCTCAAAATCATTGGAGAGAAGGGGTAGTTGGAGAGAAAGTAAGCAAAGAATTTGCAGAAGCTTTCATAAAAGAATTTTCGAGGTAACAATGAATTTAACTAAAATATTAATAGACCATAAATTATGGTTAAACAGTAACGGTAAAGAAGGCGAAAGAGCTAACTTAAAAGGCGCTAATTTAGGAGATGCTAATTTAAGCGGTGCTAATTTAAAAGGTGCTAATTTAAGCGGTGCTTATTTAATAAGTGCTTATTTAGAAGGTGCTAATTTAAGAGGTGCTAATTTATATCGTGCTTATTTAATAAGTGCTTATTTAGAAGGTGCTAATTTAAAAGGTGCTAATTTAAGCGGTGCTAATTTAAAAGGTGCTAGTTTAGAAAGTGCTAATTTAAAAGAGGCTAATTTAGCTTTTGCTAATTTAGAAGGTGTTAATTTAGAAAGTGCAGATTTAAAAAGTGCGGATTTAGACGGCATAAAAGGCAAACAAATATTAACATTTTCGGCTGGTAAGCATTTTGCGTATGCATGTGATGGTAATATCAAAATAGGATGTAAAACAATGAATACAAGTGAATGGTTAGATGCTTACGAGCGGATAGGTAAACAAGAAGGTTATACTAAACAGCAAATTAAAGTTTACGGCGCTTTTATAAAGTTTATAAGTATGAGAGCTTAAAGGAAAACGATTGTGAAAATTAATATTAAACTGCTTAACGATAGAGCCATGCTTCCCACAAAAGCAACTGACGGTTCAGCAATGTACGACATATATGTCACTGAAAGAGTTGAGGACTGTAATAACCGCATGGTAATATGGAATACGGGACTTGTTTTTGAAGTACCTCAAGGCTATGTAATGAAAGTATACCCTCGCAGTAGTACTTTTAAAAAGTATGGGCTAGGCTTAGCTAATGAAGTGGGGATAATAGACTCAGATTATCGAGGAGAACTTAAAATTCTTACTAAATATGACAATGGATTTTGGTTTCCTGAACACGAGATACTTCCTGAAACGAGGCTTGCACAGTTTGAAATAGTTAAGCAAGGAGTAGACTGTGACTTTAATGTTGTAGACATACTGTCTAGTACTGATAGAGGTATTGGAGGATTTGGGAGTACAGGTTGAAATCAACGTTAGAAAATACTGAGGAGTAGTTAGTATGTATACATTTAAGCTAGATAGAGATGACGGGGTTATAATAACCATACAGTTAAACAATCAGTCTGTAAGCTATAAAGAACTTGTAGAACTTTTTAGAGATTTTTCTTCAGCGTGTGGTTATGTCAAAGAGACAATAGATAAGTATATTGAGGAGCCTTATTAATATGTATGAATTTATTTTTTTAATGTTTGGTATAGCTTTTACAATAGCGGCTACTGCATTTGCAATGATAGGTGGTTCTAACTGGCTATATACTTTAACGTATGCACCAACAGCAATTATATGCTATACTCTAAGTTATTGCAATTTTATTGGGATGGGGTAGATGCGTAGATTAGAATTTGATATGCTAATGCTGAAACGTTCTACTATGTATCCGCTTATTGAGTGGGTTTTTTCACGAGAACTGCCCACGCACCCAAAGTTTAAGCATTTCGGAATAGAGGATTACGAAGATGCTAGACGATTTTTAATAACAATAATAGAGAAAGGGACAGAGAAGTGATATATACTTACCAATGCGTAAAATGCAAAGGTACTAAAGATTTGATGAGAAAAGTCAAAGATCGTAACCGTCCTGTTAAATGCAGGAAATGCAAATGTGAGATGATTCGACGAATTTCAGGAGCTCATTTTAAACTACTAGGTGAAGGCTTCTATAAACCTTCCAAAGAACAAGAAGAAATATGACTGGAGGTAGAGAAATGTATTTAGATTCAAAAACTTGTAAACAATTCAATGATAAGCTTTTATATTTCGATATAGAGACTAGCCTTATAGAAGTATACACTCACCACATCGGATCCAAATGTTCTATCTATCACCATCAAGTAAAACAAGATAAAAAGATTATTTGTATTTCATACATGGCAGAAGGATGGAAGAAACCTAAAACTTTAATATGGGATAATGGAGATGACCGAGATCTTTTAATAAAGTTTAAGCAAATTGCGGATAAGTATCCTGTCTTAGTAGCTCAGAACGGAGATAACTTCGATGTTAAAGTACTCAACGGTAGAATGTGGACTGAACAACTCCCTGCTTTTAATGATGTGTTGACACTGGATACTTTAAAATTTAGTAGACAAAATATGAAACTTACCAGTCATAAATTAGACTATAAGCTAAAAGTAATGGGTGACGACGGGAAAAATCCTATGGAGTTTGCTGACTGGGTCCAAGTTCAGCAAGGTAATCAGAAAGCTTTAAACAAAATGGTTAAATACTGTGAGAAAGATGTAACTGGTTTGAGAAAAGTTTTCTGGTCCTTGTTGCCTTATACTAAACGATTACCTTTAAGTATGAGTGTCTTACTGCATGACAATCGTGAAGGTTGTAAGTGGTGCGGTTCTCCTAAATTCCAAAGAAACGGTATACGTCCTTCAAGCATCGGTATGAGACAACGTTGGAGATGTTTAGACTGTAATGGTTCTTGGACAGATACTAGGCTTAAGAGTGCTACTGATAAGGTGCTAAATGACTGAGCAAGAAGTAGCTAAATTACCTGAAATGAAGCTCTTAAAGGAGCTTCGCAGTCAAAATCTAACAGATACTCAGATAACTTATATCTTAAATGCCTATCAGAAGCTCTCAGAGCTCGCTCACAAAGAGTTCTCATCTTCTTAGTACCCTAACCTACAGACAATAAAAAACCCCATAGAGGCGACTCTACGGGGTTTTATTTTGGGTCGAAATTATCCATACGGATAATGGAAAGTAAATGTCGCTCATTACAAGAACTCTCCAGTAGTTACTGTCGAATACTACGTCTAGTATTACGTGTTACTCCTAGTTTTTCCGTAGTTATGCATTTTCGGAGACCTTTACTCTGGTTAGTGAAACCAGTGTGACTTTTTCGCCTGAGTACTACCTCTAGTAAAGTGCCTTAAGGCCGGTCCTAAACATCTCACCTTTATTCAGCCATAATGACAGTAACTACTGTAAAGCTCTTGCTCTCTGGCATCGGGAGACACTTCCCTAGCCAATTTAGTTAATCTAGTACATATTAGAAATATTAGTGTCCATACTTCTGATACGAGATATAGATCACCTCCCCTTTAGTTGATTTCTCAACCTAGTAAGCCCGCTGAGGACTTACCACCAATGTATACTTAAAGTATACAAGCTCGAAAGATATATGTCAACTTATTCTTCGTTCACCTTCCTAGCAATACCTACAGCACCAGCTCTATTTGCTGGAGCTGAAAGTTCTAGTAGTAAGCGAACAGCACCTATCTTCTTGTTTATATTACCTTTTTGTTTCATGATAGCAGATACTTTCTCTGGCCATTTGTCGTCGGTCATTAGATTTGCTACTGCTTTTTTATATCTATCAGCTGTTAATCTAGACATTAATCTATCCAACATAGCGCTTTGGTTAGAGCTTACGGGCATGCCAACTTCACGTTGTCTCTTGATAACTTTACCAACTGGATCGTCAGCTAAGTCTCTGAAAACAGTGATTAATTGTTTGGCTTTCTTGACATCTCCTCCGGTAACTTTAACATCTTCTAAGAATTGATCTACACGGTTAGCTTTACTGAATAGGATCCTGTTCATATCTTTAATAGTAGGATTCTTGCCGGCATATCTAGAAAGCATGTCTTGATATTGCTCTTGTATGAGAGTCTTCTGAGCTAATTTACGTGCTTTAGCATATTCTGTCTTCTGATCTAAGCTCTTAGTTAAAAGTCGCTTAGCTTTTAAGAAAGGTGCTCTATCATGATAGTCTAGCTTAGAATCTCCGAATACATCATAACGCAATTTAGTATCTATGTTCTTTTTGATAGCATCTAACTTGGCAACTGAAGTATCCGGTAAGTCCTTAAGTTCTGAGTACTTAGATTTCTTCAGCTCTGTGAGCTCGTCTAATAGAACTGGATTTTTCTTAAGGTCCTTAACAACACCTTCGTCAATGTCACCAAGATTTTTGTACAGGCGGTCTCTAAGTTCGCGTGTGCCTTTAGGAGCCATCCTTTCGAGAGTTTTGTCCAATTGGCCACGTGCTTTGCGAACTACCCCTGTAGCTTTAGATGCTAATCCGAGTTTAGTAGCTTCGTCTACTCCTAAGCCTGCTTCTTCAGCAGCTATTAAGCTAGAACCTAGCTCGGCTTCTTTTTTGCCGTAAGCTTGTCCTGGAGTAGGAGTTTCACCTAATAAACCTCTATACGGTTTTGCTGCTTGTACAGGATCTTCCAGTCCTTCAGCTTTAATTTTACCTGCTAGATCTTTAACAGCAGCTTTCTCAGGTTTGATATATTGTCCAACTGCCTTAGCTCCTTTAGCAAGTCCCAACCCCACTGGGGCTGCTACACTACCTATAGCTCCTGACAGTAGGCCTTTTGAAATTCTTTCTTCTTGAGTAGGAGCATAATCTAGATATCCCATAGCAGCACCGCCTCCGCCACCGGCAGCTACTGCTTTTGCTACTGGACTAAGCTGCGCAGCTTTTGCTGCTACTCCAGGTATAGCCTGTTGAGCTATTCCTAGTCCCATTCGTCCAGCCCCTAAGCTAGTCCCGATAGCTCCTCCAACAGCACCTACTGTTGTAGATATAGGATATTTTTCACCAAGTTCTGACATTACTTGTTGACGAGCTGCTACATTACCAGCAATACGTTGCCTTAATGCTGCTGCGTCTTTTTCTAAGTAATCTCCAGCTGCACCAGGTATTACAGAGCCTAAAGCTCCTACCCCAGCTGCGGCTAAATCTAAAGTACCAGTTGCTAGGTTAGCTGCTTGGTTTCCAAATGCTGCAATACCAGCTCCTACGCTTTTTACGCCTTGGGAGAATATAGACTCTTCTTCAGGCTGTTTGGGTTTGGCAGAAGCAGCCAATAAGTCTTTAGGCTTGTCTGATAGTAAATCTACTGGCATTATTTACGTCCTTGCAGTTGAGCTTTTACTTCTTCTACTGTCATGCCATGTTGCTTAGCAGTATATTCTAAATCTTCTTGGCTATACTCTTGCGTTTGTTGCTGAACAGATTTCCAAGCATTTTTATACTTCTCAGAAGGTCTCATTAAATTCTTCATATCGAATTGAGTTTTAGCTTCATATTCATTCTCGAATTGCATCTGTCTTTCGTTAGCCTGGTCCATATAAACACGAAGCATGCCTCGTACTTGGTTCATTTCCATGTCGTTTAATGCAACGTTCTTACCTTGGAACCAGCTTTTAATAGCTAAAGATACATTGTTGTATCCTGCTCGACCAGATGTTGCTTTCATGTCGCTTTCAGTCAGAGGGCCTGCACGTTCTGCCATTCTAGCTACTTTGTATCTCAATTGAGCTCTTGCATTCGAGTTATCTGGATTTTGTTCTAAAACTTTTAACGTGTCTATGACAGGTAAGTAAGCTTCCATTCTTTCAGTGAAAGGCTTACTCATTCTGTCTAACTCTTTTTGCGACATGATTCTAGCCTGTTCTCGAGTCTTAACTTGCTGCAATTTAACTAAAGTGCCTTGCATTTGAGCTGCTTTATTTTTTTCTTCTGCAGCGTTTAGCTTAGAGGTTAAGCTGTTTATTTCTGCTTGATTGCCTCTATTTCTAGCAACTCTTAAATCAGTATATATTTTTCCGATATCAGTTTGCGCTTTTCTCTCAGCTTTCTCTGTAGCATATAAAACATTTGCTGGAGTACCTTGAGCCATGAAGAGCTTCATTTTGGTGTCAGCATCTGGACCATATTTGTCTGGCATACCCGGAGCAATCTTATCGAACATAGGCTTCATCATTTTATATGCTCTGCCCCTTTCTTCAGGAGCCATATTTAGAATACCTGCTGAGATTTTACCCGCATGTCCGTAAGCTTCAAACATAGCTTTTTGCTTTTCGATAGGAGCTAAGTTTTTCATTAAATCTGTTTTAGTGATTTGCTGATCTAGCTTTAGCTTTTCAGAATGGAATGCAATAGCTCTTCTTGGATCATGCTCTTTTAAGAACTCGATACCTGCTTCGTAACCGCCTAGTTGTAAAGCTTGTCCTAAACCTGCGTCTATACGTTGCTGCTCTTGAGCTGCAAACTCTCTACGTTGTGCGTCTTGTAAGCGTATGCCTAAATCTTGACGTGCTATGTCTAACCGAGCTTGTTGGAACTTCTCGGCCATTTTCATTCTATCTCTGTATCTAACATCTTGTCTGATATTAGCTGCTCTTCTTAGCATTCCTAATGCTTGCCCTTTTGCAAAAGTCATATCATTCTCCTCTTATACGCTACCACCGCCGCCTCCGCCGCCAGAGCCTCCTCCGGATCCGCCACCTGAAGTACCTGTACCGCTACCGGCAGCACCGCCTCCTCCTGGAACGCCGTAACCTCCTCCGCCACCACCGCTGACAGCTATTGCACCTGATGAAGCAGAATCGTCACTGCCTTGATTCCACCAATCAGCATCTTGTTGCTGTTGTGCGTCTCTTAATTCTTCTCTAGCAGAGCTAAGCATTCCTGAGCTAGTCCCTGCTGCTTGGTCTAACTGCCTCATGGCAGGAGCTATAGCAATCATGGACTGAGCTAATTTAGTACCTCTATTCTTAGCACTTTCTCCGGCAGCAAATTTCTGAGCATTATATGCTTTGGACGCTTCTGCTTCTAAGCTTCCTGCTTGGGTATATGCGGTAGAATATGCTTGACCTATTAGGTTGTACGCATCTTGAGTTCCTGTTGCTTTTTGTTGTTGAATTTGAGACAATAGGCCACCTTGTTCTGCAAATAATCCAGCTATCTGGCCAGCAGCTCCGCTACCTTGAGCAGCAACTTGACCTAAATTTTGCATGTGAGTGTTGTAAAAATTACTAGCTAAGTCTTGTCCGTATTGCTGTATAGCTAATAAGGTGTTGGTACTTCCTAACATTCCTTTAGCAGCGCTAGCTCTTTCAATCGCTTTTGCACCTGCTGCTTCTTGGAATTCATATCCCGGGGTAGCTCTGAGCTTAGCTTCTACCTCTTCTCCCGTATAAGCTGTGTCAAACTCTGGTCTATATTGGGTTTCAAATTGGCTTTGTATGTTTCCTAGTCTGTCTAACTCGTCTCGCTGTTCCGCCATTATTTCTTGTGTAATGCCTGCTGCTCGTCTATTATACTCCGCCATGGCTTTATCATAGTTTGCTTGTGCAGCAGCTTGTTTGTCTGCATAATCTGCTTGAGCAGATCTAAGATTAGCCCATTGCCCTACTGTTTTAGGCTTTTCTCCAATACTAGCATGGTACTCACTCATAAAGTCAGTTGCTTCTGGAGCTCTGCCTACATCGTACAAAGTGGGTGTAGGTATAGAGCCGAGACGTTCTTGTATTCTTCTCTGGGTATCTTGCTCAATACTGGCTTGCATAGTTCCAAATTGATTTTCAACTTCTTGCCTAAGCTCAGCTCGTATAGTAGGATCCCTTTCTATTTGTGCACGTCTGATAGCATCAGTAAGACCTGTAGAATCTCCTCTTAGCCCTTGAATGGCATCTTGCATTCCGGTTGTAGCTGGAGTAGGATCTATACCCATAAAACGCATCATTTCGTTTAAAGCTGTTCTAGAAGCTGCTTGTTGAGGTCTTAACTCTGCAATAGCTTGCTGATAGTTTCTATTTATGTCAGCTTTTGCAGTATCTAAATCTGAGCGAAAATAAGAAAGCCCTGTAGTAGTATAAAAGTCTTGCTGACGGGCACCTTCCATAAAGTTTCGGATGGCTTCTCCCGTCATCATTTTAGACGGTGCAGTAGGATCTGATATGTCGTCTGGACTTTTAAATTCCTCTTCCTTTCCAAATACTCCTGCGTATCCTGCTTGTGGTGTTGCCATTTTTATCCTCTATGTTTTTATAATGTAAGATGTAACTAAGCTTGGTTGAACGATGTTATGTGCTGCTGGAGACGCGTTCCCTGTATCCGAAGTGTCGGCCAGTGGTAGTTTAGGGTTTTTTCGAGTCAAATCTTTAGGGAAAAGAGGTGTCGGTGTTTTCATAGAGAGGTTTGGCTCGTTTAGAAAATACTCATGTGTGTGAGAAGCCATTTCACTTTCAGTCAACGTGTGAGTCTCTGCGCCTCCAGTATCTCCAATAGAATTGCCTATAATTCCTGTACCTGTACCACCTTCTCCAACTAGAACTCTACGAGCTTGATTTGGAAGATTAAACGTTGTAGAACCGTCTCCGACACCGAAAGTAGTGCCTATAACTGCGAATAAATCTGCGTATGTAGTTCGACTGACAGCAGAGCCGTCGCATTCTAGCCATCCTGAAGGTGCTGTAGCGCCTCCAAATGCGGACACACATCCTGGAGGTAGTACTTCAACTACTGGAGCTTGTGAGATGTCAGTTACGTTTATATCTCCATTTACTACTCTTATGTCTCCGTTTGTGACGTCTATATCACCTGCTGATATGTTAAAATCCCCTTCGTTAATTTGTAAATTTCCAGAAGAGATATTTATACCTCCTGAACCTTTGCAAAGTAGGTCGAGATCTACGTCAAGGGATTCTCCTAATGTTTCAATTTTCGGAATAGTTCCGTTAGAAATACGTATGTAGTTAACTGCGTTTGCTACTTCTTCGAAAGTAAGCAAGTCTTTTCCGTCAGAATCCACAATATCTGTACTTGTAACATTTAGATCGTCAACTGTCCAGATTAAATTGTCGTCAGCATCTTTTAAGACTATTTTAGTAGGGCCTTGTAAAACTATAGTGGCTTCTCCACGAGAATCTAAAATTACTGGATTAGTGTTTGGGTTTTCAAAGTTGCTAGCGTCCCTAGCAGACGGGTAGGAATTAACAGGGGTCGTCGTACCAGCTAAATAAGTAAAAACTTTCCCGCC
>FYBJ01000032.1_pt1 | contig 36933 bp, 37 predicted proteins | sample 1134611 | NCBI WGS metagenome assembly FYBJ01 (sample SAMEA104116008, study PRJEB20421) | marine metagenome | isolation source: marine
TTGCAAACGTAAATGTCACAGCCCAGCTGGAGACTGGGCTATGAGCATATATTTTGTGTCGATCTCTCAGGGACAAGCCGCGGGACGTAGGAAAGATTAATTTAATGAAATTACCACCTTGCAGAATTAAATGGAAACGGTACTAGTTGTTTTTTTGCAGGATGCGGAGCAAAGCTTTTGCGATAATAAAGCCTACAATCATTCCGGAAAAATTCACCCAGTAAGTTGGCCAGGAATAAATGCCGAGGCCGACCAGATTGGGTCCGGGGCAAAGGCCGGTAGTTCCCCAGCCAATTCCGAACAACGTTGAACCTGCAATTAACTTCCAGTCGATTTGACTCATTGTTGGCAGCATGTAACAACTGTTGGTCAGTGGTTTTTTAAAGAAATGCCGGAACTGAAAAATTAAAAAGGTTACAGCTAATGCTGTAATGAAGGTAATATACAGGTTGTACTTAAACGTGCTTGCGCCTATCTTTAAACCGGCAAGAATAATGTCCATGCTGTACATGCCTGTTAACATCAGGCCAAAGCCAAAGAGCAGACCCATCATCAGTGAAAATATAAATTTCATTTTTGGCTCCTAATGTACAATCCATGACACAAGAATTGCTGTGGGAAAGAAAATTCCCACAGCAACGATTGAACGCTTACGCATTAATGATAATCCGCACAGCCCATGACCGCTTGTGCAGCCATTGGCTAAAAAGGTACCTGCGCCGACCAACAATCCTCCAATAAATAAGGAGGTATAACTTTGCTGAAAGACGGCGTTTGGATTAGGAACTCCAATAAAGAAACTGTAAATAGCGCCGCTTAAAATCAGTCCAAGAATAAAGAGAACGCTATCCATGTCAACGCTTTTAGCAGAAAGATTGGCAAGGCGGAACAACATGCCGCTGCAGCCTAGAATCCTGCCTCGTACCAGCAGGTACGAACCAACAGACAGTCCCAGAAGAATTCCTCCCAGGATGATTTGTAATGTCATGCTCATCATTGCTCCTTATTATATACCCGTGTTCTTCCAACATGCGGTTTTTAAACTTTTTCTTTTTCGCCCTGCGCCTCGTTAAAAAACTCACAAGGGAATAGCCATTACTCGCTTTTTAACGANNNGCAGAACAAAAAATAAAGGCGTCTAAAACCCGCATTTTGAAAGATCACGGCTATAGTTTATTCAAGGGAATCTTAATAAACTGAGTTCCATGTTCATCTTTTACCCCTAGCCGACCGCATCTGAGATTGACTTGAATAGAGGGTAATATCAGTTTGGGAACGCTTAAGGTCAGATCTTTGTCCTTTCTTCTTGCAACATACTCTTCTTTATCAATGCTCTCGTTAACCATAACATTGGTCAGTTTCTGCTCTTTGACCGTGGTTTGCGACATGGGAGAAAGTCCCTGAGCCGGATAATCATGACAGGTATAAATCTTTGTGTCATCAGGTAAACTTAATATTTTCTGAATGGAATCATACAAAACTTCCGCACTTCCACCCGGAAAATCCGCTCTTGAGGTTCCGATATACGGCATAAAAATCGTATCGCCAACAAAAATGGCATTATTGATATGATAACTGGAACAGGCCGGGGTGTGTCCAGGAGTATGCATAACCTCGATATTCAGGGAGCCGACCTGAAATTTCTCGCCATCTTTAAATAACTTATCAAACTGGCTGCCGTCTGTTGGAGTATCTTCCGGCGTGTTGAATATTGGAGCCCACATGTTCAGCACATCCATTATCCGCTCCCCAATGCCAATCAGGGCGCCGGTTTTTTCTTTCATGTAGTATGCTGAGGTGAGGTGATCAGCATGGATATGACTTTCCAATATCCATTTGAGCTGAAAGCCCTGTTTTTCAATCCAGTCAAGATGCATATCGGCAGTTTTCATACTGGTACGGCCGGAGAACAAATCAAAGTCCTGGACGGGATCAATGACAATACATTCCTTGCTTTCTTCATCGGCGACAACATAAGTAAAGGTTGCTGTATCTTGGTGGAAAAATGTTTTGACTTTCATAAAATACTCCTAATTTCTATACCCAATTAACTTCAAAAAGCAAAAGAATAAAACGTAGTATTTTGAAAGATCAGGGGTATATATCCAATTTAAAAAGTATATTATTCTGAAACATGCAATCATTCAACTTCCTGCAGTAATACTTTTTGGGATTTTGACGTTGATTGAGTATAATAAGCCTTTTGTGACCTAAAATGATTCCCCATTACTCTTTAATTATCATCGGCGCCGGTGCTGCCGGATTATTTGCCGCCCAGGAAGCCGGGAGGCGTGGAAGAAGCGTGCTTGTGATAGACCATGCGAATAAACCCGGTAAGAAGATATTAATGTCGGGCGGCGGGCGATGTAATTTTAGTAATTATAACATTAGCCCTGAAAAATATTTGTCTCATAATCCCCATTTTTGTAAATCAGCCCTGTCACGGTATACACAATGGGATTTTATAGAACATGTCAGAAAACATGGCGTTGCATTTCATGAAAAAACCTTGGGACAGCTGTTTTGCGATAATAAATCCAGCGACATTGTTAACATGTTGCTGCAGGATTGTGATGCCTCAAAAGTCGCCATCCGTTTAAAAACAAGCGTAGAATCCATTGAAAAAAAAGCAGATTATCATTACAGACTGAAAACCTCGCTGGGACCATTCGATGCTGAATCGCTGATTATCGCCTGCGGTGGTTTATCTATCCCGACCATGGGGGCAAGTCCTTTTGCCTATCGCGTCGCAGAACAATTCGGAATCAAGGTCTGGCCAACTCGCGCCGGACTGGTGCCTTTTACGCTGGATGTGCATGATAAAGCAAAATATGCAGAATTATCCGGCGTCAGTGTCGATACAAGCGTCAGTTGCCCGGCGGCTGAATTCAGAGAAAACAGTCTTTTTACCCATCGAGGTCTGAGTGGGCCGGCAATGTTGCAGATTTCTTCATACTGGCAAGCCGGAGAATGGCTGACGGTCAATCTTTTGCCGGATATTCCACTGTTAAACTTATTGAAACAGATGAAAGATGAATCACCAACCAGAACCATTAAGACCATTCTTTCGCCATTATTACCCAAACGTTTAATTGAGATTTTCCTTGAAGAACAACTGCTGGGGAAAAAGCTTGCCGAGTGCTCCAACAGAGAATTAGAGCATATTGTCCAGCAACTGGCGCAGTGGAAAATCAAACCCAATGGTACAGAGGGATACCGCACCGCCGAAGTCACTTTGGGCGGTGTGGATTGCGATGCGCTTTCTTCTAAAACCATGGAAGCAAAACAGCATCCCGGGCTATATTTTATCGGCGAAGCCGTAGATGTTACCGGTTGGCTTGGCGGTTATAATTTTCAATGGGCATGGTCCTCAGCCTGGGCGGCAGCTCAGGCGATTTAATTGAGTTATGGGTGATTGTTCAAAACCTGCAGAGTTGCTTTTTATTTTTTTTTGGTGCTAGTATGAAAGAAAAACAGACAAGGAGAGTTAAATGAACTCGAATCGTTTTTTTCATGCTGGACATCATATGGCATATTTCACAAAAGGCTGTGGTTTTACCACCCTTACCCTATTGATAGCGGCCGCAACGGGCGTTGCCGGATGCGGTGTGCTTGGTTTGGTTCTGATGGGTGAAAAGACCCTCGCGGCGACGAACCTTTCTGGTGGATTCGATCAACTTGCCGATGCAACAATGGCCTCTGCCGGAAAAACGCATGAAAATTTCTATAAAACATTCCATCATTGCCCTGAGGAAGGGAACAGTTTATGACTCAGCGAAAAGCGTTATTTGAAGTTTTGAAACAACAGGTCCGTGCCCAGGGCATGACGTATAAGAGCCTTGCTGACAGGCTGGATTTATCTGAAGCCTCGGTGAAACGGATTTTCTCCCAGAAGGATATTCAACTCAGCCGGCTTGAAGACATTGCAGCCTGTATTCAGTTTTCACTAAGCGATTTATTTGAACTTGTTGAGAAGCAACGAGAGCGGATTCGCCAGTTGAGCCAGGCCCAGGAAAAAGAGCTGATCAGTGATAGGGCGTTGCTGCTGGTGACGATTTGCGTGCTTAATTCCTGGACCTTTTCTGAAATACTGGCTTATTACAATTTGAGCGAGCATCAGTTATTAAGACATTGTGCGCGCCTTGATCAAATGAAAATAATAGAACTGCAGCCCGGCAATCGTTTTAAGGTAGTGATTGACAGGGATTTCCACTGGTTAACCGATGGCCCTATACAGCGGTTTTTTCAGGAAAACATCCAGACTGATTTTTTAAACTCCAGTTTCATCCGGCCTGATGAGCTTTATCTGGTCAGAAACGGCATGTTAACAGAGGCTGAGAATATCCGTTTTCAAAAATTGCTTTATAAAACCGCCAATGAGTTTATCAGCCGCTGTCAGGAGACATCCTCTGTCCCCATCGAGCAGCGTCATGGTACGGCCTTGCTTATTGCAATGCGTCCTTGGGTGCCTAAAATTTTTGATGAATTCAGGCGGGAATTTTAAGAACAGCATTCATTAGTGAGGCTTTTGCCTGATGATAGTCTTTTTTTCCGCTGCCAAGCCGAGGCAACTCATCCAAACAGCAAACCTCTGCAGGCAGCATTAATCGGCTTAACTGACTGTCAGTTAAGCGTGTTCTGACTTCATGTTCACTCATCTTTGTAGAAATCAAAACAGCCAGGTTTTCTCCTTTTTTTTCATCAGGAAGCGATACAACCATTAAATCCATTTCTTCTTCATCCAAAAGCGCTTTGTATGCCGACTCAATATAGCTGAGGCTCAACATTTCACCAGCAATTTTTGCAAATCTTGAATAACGGTCAACGATAGTCAAAAAACCATCCTTATCGAGCCGGCCTTTATCACCGGTTTTATACCAGTGGTTTTCGCCGTCAATGATCAGCACCTCGCCTGTCTTGTCAGGTTGATTGAGGTAGCCTTTCATTACCTGCGAGCCAGCGATAAGGATCAGTCCTTCCTCTCCTGTTGGCAGTTCTTCCAGTGTTTCTGGATTCACAATACGAATGCTTGTGCCGGGAAGGGGCAGGCCAACGGTTCCTTTTCTATTGGCTTGATGGACATGTTTATCATGAAATGAAGGAATATCGGGCAGGTTGGTTGAAATAACCGGAGAGGCTTCTGTTGCACCGTAACCTTCATAGATCTCAAGCCCGAATTTTTCCTTAAATGAGAGAAAGACCTGTTCAGAAAGTTTTTCTGCGCCGGAGATGACAAGCTTTATCGATTTCAGCATATCATCTTTGATACGATGATTTCGGCAGAACAAACCTAATAAACTGGAAGTTGAGCATAGCAACGTCACCTGATGACGATGAATCAGTTTTGCCAGAGAACCTGTTTGTGAAGGATCGGGATGACAGACCATGGCTATCCCTTTCAGCAACGGCAACAGGGTGGTGACGGTTAAACCCCCTGCGTGGAAGGGCGGCAGGGCATTGAGAACCTTGTCCTTCGAGCTTAAGGATAAAATAGTTGTCATCTGATGAATATTGCTGAGGATATTCCCATGACTCAATTCAATTCCCTTGGGCATGCCCTCAGAGCCTGAACTGAACAGGATGGCCGCTGTGTGATGGATATCCTGTTTTGCAATATATAGTTTCTTTAGTAAAAATACCGGCAACAGCATGGCCGTCAGAAAAGCTCTGATTTTTGCAAATCGGGAAACCTGCATGATGTTTTCAAGATAAACAAGTCTGCATTCCTGCGATAGACAATTCATATCCAGTCCGCGGCCTTTCAGTTTTTCTTCAAACAGTTCAGCGCTGATAATGGTTTTAATTCCTGCCTGTTGTATGGCTGAGCGGATGCAGTCTTCATCGGCACTGTAATTTAAGTTAACCACGGTTTTGCCCAGAAACAGACAGGCCATGTTGGCGATCACCGACCCCAGCCCACTGGGCAACAGCAAGCCGATATTTTGCTCATTAGCCAGCAAAGGCTTCAGTTTTTTACGCAGGATTAACACGGCAGTCAGCAAGTCCTGATGACGATAGGTCTGATGGTTCATATCAATCAAGGCAGTTTGTTTTTTAATTGACTTTGCCTTTTTAAGCCATTGACTCGGAATATCATCCATTTTGGCGATGGCGTTTTTCCAGGCGGTGGTGGAAAGTTCATTGACTTTTCGTTTAACCTGCTCAGCATTTGAGTCAATGGGCATGGCTTCGCCAAAAACCACATGGACTTCCTTGGCTGCTGCCTGAATCATTTTCTTACTGTCTTTATTGGCATAAGTGGTTTTAGAACCCCAGATTCCGTGGATATAGAAAGGGATAATACAGGCTTTAGCATTGGCGGCAGAACGTTCAAAGCCACTTCTGAATTTACCCATCTGACCGTTGAGGCTTAGCCGACCTTCGGGAAAAAGGGCAATGACCTCACCATTATTCAGCGCTTCATTGACGGATTTCAATGCTTCTTTACTGCCGCCCGGTGCAATAGGAATCAGTTTCAACGCTTTAAAAAATCCTTTTAAATACCAGCGCTCATAATAATCTCTGTCTATCACAAAACGAACAGGACGGGGGCTTGCAACCAGCAGGAAAGCCCAGTCGATAAAGCTGACATGATTTCCCAGTAACAACACGCCGCCGGAAGAAGGCATGTTTTCAAGCTGTTCTGTATAGATACGGTAAAAGCGGCTGGTGATGGCATAAAGAATGACCCTGGCGAAAGACTGCGGCAGGCGGTAAAGGGTATAAACAGCGCCGCAGGAGGCAATAATAAACAGGCTGTTGATAAGGTATTGGCTATCAATTTTTAACAGGCCGCTGGCAACGGTCAACCCTAAAAAGGTTGTCATAAAAATATTTTGAATGAAGTTGTTGCCGGCAAGAATTTTTCCGCCATCTTTTTTGGGCGAGTTAAACTGGATGAGGGCATTTAAAGGTACAATGAGCAGGCCGCCTAAAATTCCATAAGCAAACAGCAGGGTGCTGATGCTTAGCCAGTGGGTGACATGCGGCAGAATCAACAAACCCAGCGCAATTCCCAGACAGGCAAGAGGGATCAGTCCTGTTTCAATACTTTCCCTGGATAGGCGGCCGGCAATCAGGGCGCCGAGCAACACGCCAAGCCCTGCAATGGCCAGGCAGCTTTGAGCAAATAATACCGATACATGCTGGACATGTTCTTTTAAAAACGCGCCATAACTAGCCAGCAAGACCTGATTGACGGCGAAATAGACCGATAAACCGATAATGCAGCTGAAAATAATGGAAGGCTTTCTTGTTTTTCGCAAATAGCTTTTTAAGTAATCGCCTTTTATATATTTTTTCAGCTGATATTTTGCTTGAGGATCGACAGCAGGCTGGACGCTGAGCCTCAGGGTCATCATGGTTTCAAAACAGGACATCAAAACCAGCAGCCAGCCCACAGGCGCAAACGCTTTAAGAATCTCCCCTGCATGCTGACTGTTTTCAAGTCCGGCTCCACGAACCCAGCGAGAAAAGAAATAGCTGAAAGCGATGGTTGCGCCAAGAATCGCAACGATAGTAATGGTCTGGACAATAGCATTCAGTTCTGACAGATGATCTTTACCATAGGCTTCTTTCATATAGCCATATTTAGCAGGGGAGTTCAATGCCGATTGCACTGCGAGAAGCAGAGTGAGTGAAAATGCTGCCCAGAATTGCCCCTGATAATAGCAATAGGTGACAATAAGGGTTAAAGGCAGGGTCGCAAAAGCAGTCAACCTCAATACCTTGGCTTTGGCAAACTTATCGGCAATAAAGCCTGATGGTGTAAAGAGCAAAAGGTAGGGCAGCAGGATAAAGGCATTAATAATCGCAGAATAAACTGTATAATCATAGCCATTACTGGTTTGAAAAAGCGTATCCTGAATTAGTATCTTATGACCAATATCAATAAAGGTGTTAAAAAATACCAGGAAAAAATAGGGAAAGATGCCCTTGTTTTTAAATAATGACATTGTTGTCTCCAAAATCTGAATAGCTAAATTTTACCATGAATTGTACAATTTACTATCTGTATATAAAAAGTATTAAATTATAATACTAAAGTTTGCATAAAAAGGATTTAAACAATTTTTAGTCACTGTTGACATTTTAACTTGAACTGCCTACTTCTTAACTTGAACTGCCTACTTCCCACGCTTTATGCGTGGGATCCATGCGATACCTATGATAGCCATTCAATGGCTTCCTCAGTTGAATGCTGGCTCCCGTGCATAAAGAATGGAACGTAGGCTCTAAGACGAAATGTCAACAGATCCCAGTTGCGAAAAAATAATGTTTATTGATTCGACCCCAACTTTTACACAGAGTTATCCACCGTTTTTGTGGATAAATGGATTATTTGATGGCTTTAGCCCCCATTCGTTTTAAATAATGATGAATCGACTCTACACTGACGGTATAAAATTTATTATATTGTTGTTCCTGTCGACTGTGATCGTCGAATTTTATATTACTTTTAAATAAATTCACGCCAAGCCTTTCAATCGCATCAACCCGGATAACCGCAGGCTGGTAGCCGGTTTTCAGCAGGTATTTCTGTGCGGAATAACGACTGTGGCCGGCGTTCGGATTCAGGCTGTCTGCCAGCACTTCCAGTACCCACTGATTGGAATTCTGGTAGCGTTGCGAATAAGGGGAGGCCAGCATGCTGTAATGGCTTTGGTGAAGACGTTTGATATTACGGCCCTGTAAGTTTTCAAATAGCGTATTTTGCAAAGCCTGATTTGGAATCATTATCTGATAATCCATTTTATATACATTATCGAGGAAAAAATTCATCAGCCCCTGAGAATAGATTGAAGAATGCTCTGTTCCACATTGGTTTAATAAATGTATTACCGTCCATTGATTTTGCCGACCAGGGTAATCTTTGATTGCAAACGCCACATGGCTGTACCGCATGCCATATTTACTTAAATCAGTTCCTGCTCTGGCAATCACGGCAACCCGGGGGTGCAAACGATCCAGTTCTGACTGTAATCGAATGGCTGTCTGACTGGCTTTGATGAAGGTTTGGGGGGTAATGCTTTGCTGCCTGCAATCTTGCCCGGCTATAAGAACCGGGCAGTTGAGGCTGATGAGCAATGCAATGACTATCTTATATGCTGCTCGCTTCATGGTTTATACCTTATTGTTATGGAGAAGTGCTTTTCCGGCCTGATTGGGTATGTAGGCAATCATATGACCGCTGGTATACAGCATCTGCCCCGTACCTGTTCCAACAACCTGAATCAGTTGACCGGTACCCATTAAGACATGACCAGTCACATTCCTTGAAACACGGATTGTCGTGGTTGCAGAACCATGCAGTGCTTTTAAGGTAATGTAGCTGATATCTCCAACGGTCTTAATCGCAACGATGGGCAATTGACTTCCAGAAGCCAGAATTTTAGAACTGCCCTGAACAATTTGCCCCATGCCTTCTGAAGATAAGTTGGCACTTGCCGAAGACGCCTCACTGGCTCCATGCGGGCCGGCCATAGCTGAGGTTGATACGGCGAGTAGTAATATTGCTTTTTTGAACATGATTGTCTCCTGTTGGTTAGGGCTTAAAAATGCCCGTTTGGTTAAAACAGGAGCAGTCTATCGCTCTTGAATTTAAAATAATACCATTTGGTGAAAGTTGGCAGATAATGCCCTTTTTGGTATTGATTTATTATACTTTGCGCGTCCAGTTTAGTCTTATAGCCATCAGGCAGCGTATTTTTGCTGCCGATGTCATGCCGAGCGAAGCGAGGTATCTCTATCAGCAGGCAGATTGCCGCACTCAGGAGATCCTTCGCTGCGCTCTGGACAATGGGGGTTAAGCGTTTAATTGAAGCTTGGCTTCTTCAATCAACTGATCAATGGCTTGTTCAGAAGAGGTTTTGACGTTGAAAAAGCAGTATGCAAACGATTTTAAAAATCTTGTTCGGATACCTTGTCCTTGCTGAAGGAATTTATATTTATCCGTTTCTTTAAATTCATCTGCTTTTTGCTGAATTGAATTTTGCTTGTCTTCACTATCAGAATTAATGATAGATTCCAGCTCGGCTTTGAATGCATTTACAATTTCTGCTTTCGCTTTATCTCCGGCTTTACCATCGAAGTTAGGGGTGAACAAATAATATCTGTTCCTTCGGTCTTCTTGGCCATGTTCATAGAAATTTGAAAGTATGATGGGTTGTTTTGCGGCAGTGGGAAGTATAGGATCCAGAAACGCTCTTATCTTCGGATCAGTATGTTGACTGTATTTTTCCGATACCGATTCGATGAATGATTTCGAAAATTTAAAAGCCACTTCTATATTTTTTTCGTTAAATTCCAATTCTAATTCTGTTTTGGGAAAATAAATGGATGTTAGTTTATCGTCCTTTAGCTTGTTAGATATTTTCTGGAGTAATTCAAAATTGCTGGTATTGCCATGAAAAATTAATTTACCTGTTGAATTCTCCAGATTTTCCTTAAAATCTATTTTAAGGTAAAACGAAGATAATAGTTGATTCAGTTCATTTGATAACCGTACTTCCAGAACGTTTTTAATTTGTTTTTGCGTTGTGCAGAGATCCTTGGCTTCCTCGGGGTTCAAAAGGTTTAACCCATTATAGCTTTCGGTGCTTTGAGCAGGGGTAGATGAGCTGGCTGCCATACTTACATTATTTGGTATGTTTTCTTCTATTAGTTGTAATGTCAAAATAAACTCCTTTACATCTCTGATGATAGGTATAATTAAAATACATGATTAAAATATGGGCATATTATTCACCAGGAACATTAAGAAAACATTAAGGATATAAAAAAAACAGGTTGTCTTTTTTACACAGGCTAAACAGCCTGCTCTTGCTTTGAGTCATCCACCGGCGTTATAGTAGTTGAAACAGATAAAGGGAATTTATATATGAACAATAAAAAAATGTTTGCGGCTTTATATCTTGGCTGTCAGGCAATGACTGCTAATGCCGGATCAATGGGGGTGAAAGCGGATATTCATGAAGCAAGCAGTTCCTGGTCGGGGCCATATATAGGCGTTCATGGTGGTTTTTCCAGAGCCCACAGCCGATGGTTTTTTCCTTTTGATCAATATTACACAATACCAGATGGCAACAAAACCTTCGCCACTGTTCCCAATGGCGAAACCCTGGGCGGACAAATCGGCCTGAATTATCAAATCAACTCCGTTCTTGTCGGTGTAGAGGGTACCCTGGATGGAGGAAATACCAGCCAAACCTTAAAAGGCGTAGTAGAGCCGCTGTTCCCCAATGACCGATTCGGAACCGAGATTAACAATTTTGCTACGGTCGTTACTCGTCTGGGATATGTCTATGAACAATGGCTGCCATATGTCCGAGGCGGATTTGCAAGCGCAAGAACCTCAATTACGGCCGCATCCGGTAATCCTGGCGGCGGCGTCGATGCTGAGGCTGCACAGAGGTTGAATGGATGGGTCGTCGGCGCCGGCGTTGAATACCGCCTGATACCAAGCATCATTTTAGGCTTGCAATATGATGCATACAGACTGATGGGCGGAACCTATTATACGATGACAACCGGCCCCGTTATCGAACAATTTTATGTGAAGCTTTCAAATATCACCATGAATACAATTACGGCAAGAATCAGTCTGAAAATGGATGATGTATTGACCTTTGCTTCAAAGTAAAAAATACCGTCCCGGGCAGGATTCGAACCTGCGACCTGCCCCTTAGGAGGCGCAAAGTATTAAGTTCGTCACTATCCTATAAAGTTCAAAATCCTTTTTAAAACAGTAAAATAACTTATTGTTTCGTTCGATTATATTCGCTATCATACGTCTAAATTCAGAAGATTGGCTATACCCGTGGCTATACCAGATTTGAAGGGGCGTATAAATGGGAAAACTTACAGCAAAGAAAGTAGAACATCTCCCACCGGAAGAAAAAGAATATAGAGAAGCAGATGGAGATGGTTTGTATCTTCGAATCAGACCCAGTGGTGCTAAAAGCTGGTTATTTTGCTACCGCTTGGGTAGTAATAGACGCTGGCTTCAAATGACATTGGGTTCGACAAAATCACTATCTCTGAAAGAAGCACGCGAACAAATAAAAGAGTTACGAAAATTGGTTGCAGAGGGAATTGACCCTAGAAATGCAAGAGCAGCAATAAAAGCTGAAAATACCAATGCCATTACAATGCAATCCTTGTTCAATTCATGGATAGAGTTTTTAAAGATAGCTGGTGAAGTTACCCCAAAATGGATTAAACGGCATGAAGACCGTTGGCGTATTCATTTAAAAGCCCCGCTAGGCAATATTCTTACCCGAGATATAAATAGATCACACCTTGCTGCTGCTTTAGATGAAATGACACGCAAAGGGATTCGAGAAGAAACTCGAAAAGCACTAACAACCCTGAATTTAATGCTCGACTATGCTTTAACACGTCATTTTATTGATCATAATCCAGCAAGAGTATTAAAACCGAAAGATTTTGCTGCAACTGCTAGCAAACCGAGAGATCGAGTCTTATCAATAAATGAGCTTCGTTTGTTATGGCAAGCATTAGAGCAAAGCAACGAAGAAAATAAAAGTAACGATATTGCAAAAATGTCAGTAATTACAGCGTATGCTATAAAACTACTGATTCTAACTGGCGCTAGAAGATCAGAAATAGCGGGAATGCGATGGGAAGAAATAAACCTAACATCAAAAGAATGGAAATTACCCAGCGACAGAACAAAAAACCGCCAATCACATACAATATACCTTTCTGAGCTAGCTATAAGGCTTGTCCTACAGTTAAAAGAAATAACTGGGAACTCACCTTTTGTCTTTGATACAGGAAGATATGAGGATGGCGGACATATTCATCAAGATTCATTAACAGGAGCAATTGCCCGTTTACGTGGATCATCTAATGGTAGCCGTAAGAAAGTATTGAAACATGCCCCCCTGGAAGATTTAAAACCCTTTACGATCCATGACATAAGACGTTCGGCTGCAACTGCATGGGGAGAATACTTAAAAACTCCCCCGCATGTAATTGAGAGAATGTTGAATCACCAGCCTGTCAATAAATTGATTGCAACCTATCAGCGTGCAACATACGCTAATGAACAGCAATGGACTTGGAAAAAATGGGGAGAAATCGTTGAAAGCCAAGTCATAGGTAACATTAATAATGTTATTTCAATTAAATCTGTAGCAAGTGCCTAAGAGAATCTAAATGAAAAAAAAAATCAATCGTAGTTTTGGAAATGTGACATATGAAAGTTTGCCCAAATGGACTGATGAAGAGTTGTCTGCTATTAAGTTAATTGAAAAAAAGTACAATTTTGTAGACTTAAACCTTGAGGATCAATTACTTGATATTTTTGAAAAAATACATGCTTTATCATATTTAACTCAACAAAATCCTAGTGAAAAAGAACAGATAACATATATTGAAGAAATTAATTACCATGTCGAGCAACTTTTACGGCTACTTGCTCCCGAAAATATAGGGAAAAAAATAAAAAAGCGCATTACCAACGTCTCTCCAACAGCCAAATATATTTTTATATTTTTCAATAGGTTTTTAACTTCATTTAATTTCTTATGTGTCAAAGCGATATCAACGATCAAGAAACCATCACGAAAACATAAAAATCTAAAAAAACTCCCAAATAACGATGCAAGCACTATCAAAAAAGGATTTAAAATACAGATTCTCATTTATCTAAAAATGATATTTGAAGAAGGTAGCACATTACAGCCAAGAGCTTACACAAATAATTGTAATACAGATGGTTATGGGGGTAATTTATATAACTTTATTCTTGATATTAAAGATTTGGTAGAAAGTAAGCTGGGTATTAACTTTGGATCTAATGCAACTATTGGCACTTATTTGAAAAAAATATAATTTTTAAGATCGGTGAAAATACCCCTATAAAAATATTTTTTATTTTCACCGTTTAGCCCTTTTCAATTTTCCTCTACGCTCTAGTTTTTAATCGAACAGGAGCGAATCACAATGAATTTAATTCCACAAGAAGGCTATCTTCGCCTTCATCAAATATTAGGCAACAATAAATCTAGTCCACCAATTCCACCAATAATTCCTGTAGGAAAAACAACCTGGTGGGAGGGCGTTAAATCTGGAAGATATCCTAAACCAGTCAAACTAGGCCCACGTATTACTGCATGGCGTGTAGAGGATATAAGGAATTTTATTGAATATGAGAATAGACACGTGGAGTTATCATGAATAATAAAAATAAAGTTATCTTAATGATTTTAAAGCGAGTAAATGCCACCTTGGAAAGTATTAAGCAAGCTTTGAAATTTTCAGAAAACACAAGATGCCCAGAAAGCAAAACATCTTCAACATTAATCAAAAACAACTTAAATCTCATTCAGGAAAATATTAAACAACTAAGGGATTTGGCAGGTAAGGAGGCAAAGAATGGCTAGAAATAGAATGATCAAAAGTGAGTTTTGGTCTAGTGAGCAGGTGCTGAACTGCTCACTAGAAGCCAGGTTGCTTTTCATTGGATTATGGAATTTTGCTGATGACAATGGCATCTATCCTGCCTCCTATATTAAATTAAAGGCACAAGTTTTGCCAAATGATAATTCTAAAGAAGATGTGATAAGTTGGATTAATGAACTAATTGGTAATAAATTATTACTTGAGTATACAGTCGATAATAATAAGTATTGGATAGTGACCGGCTGGAATAAACATCAGAAAATTGACAAGCCAACTTATCGCTATCCCAAACCAATTTTAGATACAAATGGAAAACTTGATACTACTCAACTACCTATCGATGAGTATTCTCCTACTATTCCTCGAGAGATTGATGATACAGCAACGACATATGGTCAATCAGTTGATCCAAAAGAAAAGAAAAACAAAGAAAATAAAAGAAATAATACATATGGAGAAAATCTTTCATCTGAGCGAGTAAATCAAACTCAGATCATTCGTCATGTTTTTCATCATTGGCAAAAGAAAATGCATCACCCGAAGTCAAAACTAGATAGCAAGAGAAAAAATGTTATTAAACGAGCGTTGAATCTAGGCTATAGCCCAGATGAGCTTAAAAGAGCTATCGATGGTTGTGCAAATACACCCTATAACATGGGACAAAATCAGCAGGGCCAAATTTATGATGGTATATGTTTAATATTGCGTGATTCAGAGCATATAGAGCGATTTATAAATAACGGCGCAGTAAACAAGCATATGATTTTAACTGGTGCCTCATCCAATGATTTTATGCAAGGAGCAATTTGATATGATGGCAAAAGAAATATCAAAGCTACTCTGTCAAAGAGCAGAGGAAATAGCCAGGCATTTGATGCCTAATGGTACAAAACAAGGCAATGAGTGGTGTGTAGGGAGCATAAGAGGAGAGCCAGGAAAGTCCCTTAAAATACGAATAGCCGGTGAAAAATCGGGTTTGTGGTGTGATTTTGCTTGTGATAATCATTCAGGTGATCTACTTGAATTATGGGTAAAATCACGTAATTTGAGTCTTTTAGAGGCAATTAACGAGGCGACTAGTTATCTTGGTATAGTTTTACCAAGTTTTGAAGGTTATAAACGTTCGAATTTTTCCAAGCCAACACGCCAAACCTTCTCGGAGTTAAGTGTTGAGACTTCGGCTTTTAATTATCTTACTAAACAAAGAAAATTAAATAATAAAACCATTTTTGATTATAAAATTAACCAACATGGTCAGGAAATTGTTTTTCCTTATATTAGAAATGATGAAATTATTTTTGTTAAATATTTGAAACTCCAACGAGAGAACAATAAAAAAAGGATGAGGGTTGAGCCTGATTGTGAGCCATGTCTATTTGGTTGGAACATGTTGCCTAACGATTCACGGTTGGTGATTTTATGTGAAGGCGAAATAGATGCTATGAGCCTTTATCAATATGGTTTGCCTGCTCTTTCTGTTCCATTTGGAGCAGGAGGAGGTAAAAAACATGAATGGATAGAGTATGAATTTGATAGGTTGGCAATGTTCGATGAAATATATATTTGCATGGATAACGATGAGGCAGGAGTGATTGCTACCAATGAGTTAATAGAGCGTTTGGGACGACATCGGTGCCGAATAGTTCAATTACCCCTGAAAGACGCTAATGAATGTTTACAAGCAGGTATCCCCATTGGAATCATGCAACAGTGTATAACAGAGGCAAAAACGCTTGATCCAGAAGAATTAAAACCAGCCAATCTATTTGTTGATCAAGTAATAGATCAATTTTACCCTGCACCCAATACTCTGATTGGTTATATTCCACCTTGGGATAAGACAAAAGACAAAATTATATTTCGACCTGAGGAGCTTTCGATTTGGACAGGTATAAATGGGCATGGAAAAAGCCAATTTTTAGGACAAATTATCTTACATGCTATGAAACAAGGAGCAAGAGTCTGTATTGCCAGTCTTGAGTTAAAACCTAAAAGGCTATTGATGAGACTAACTAGACAATCCGGAGCGCTTGCCAACCCTTCGAAGGATTATATCCGAGCGATCCACGAATGGTACGAGAATAAATTGTGGGTGTTTGACCTAGTTGGTACAGCTAAATCGCAGCGACTTTTAGATGTTTTTCTTTATGCTCGGCAACGGTATGGCATAGATGTATTTGTAATTGATTCATTGATGAAGCTTGATATTGCCGAAGATGATTATAATGGGCAAAAGGCATTCATAGAGCAGCTATGCGATTTTAAAAACCAACATAACTGTCATATACATATTGTTGTTCATCCCAGAAAGGGCATGGATGAGTCAAAACCCCCGGGAAAACTTGATAATAAAGGCAGTGGAGCAATAAGCGATTTAGCTGATAATTGTTTTGCAATATGGAGAAATAAAAACAAAGAAAAAGTCCTTCATCTTCAATCTACAGGGGTATCATTACCTCCTGAACATATTAAAACTATAGAGGATATGGATTGCCTCTGGAAATGCGACAAACAACGTAATGGCGACTGGGAAGGAAGTTTTGGGTTTTGGTTTGATAACGACAGTTTACAATATTTGCCCCATTCAGCAGCTAAGCCCGAGAGGTTGGTCGAATATTCAAAATTAATAAAGTGATGTTTCTGCAAAAATCAGGAAAAATACAGGAAAAGAAAAATATGGCTAAATATAGCAAAGGGCAATCTGGCAATCCTTCGGGGAGAAAGCTGGGTTCTAAGAATAAAAGAACTCAGTTAGCAAAATTGCTTGAACCCCATGCTGAAAATTTAATAAATAAAGCTGTTGAGTTGGCTTTATCTGGTGATGTGCAGGCATTGAAATTATGTTTGGAAAGACTAATACCCAAAGCAAACAGTAATAGACTTAAATTGGACTTGAGGCTCGCTGAACTAACCAATACTGACACTATATCTACTGTTGGCAAAGAAATTATTTCAAATTTGATTTCTGGTCAGCTTACTATTGATGATGCGCAAAAAGCATTTAATATTCTGCATCAGCAATGTAATATAATTGAACATGTAGATATGGCGCAAAAACTAGATGAAATTTCTCAACAGCTACCAAGAAAATGGTAATTAAAATTTCAGTTCTAGCTAGCTAATACCCATCCTCCTTCCTCTATATCATAAATTGGCAGGGCTTTCCCAATTATTAAGCCCGCTATATAGGGGTGGGGGAACTGAGAAATAGATTGCCAAATCACAAGGTCACCTTTTTTTAATTCTGGCAACCCATAAGCTTTCCTAGCACTTGGGCATATATAGCTTAACTCTTGTTTTTGTTCTTTTAGTTCCCGAAGAGATGTGGTAGGAATTTTGGAGTCGTGGGGATTGGATATTTTCAAGGCATAAATATTATTTCTAACCTCCAGAACAATCGCCAAAAGAGGGTGGCCGGATGATATATCGGTATCTAAAAACTCACAGGCATATTCAAAAGCTTTTTCTGTATTTTTAAAAACAATCTCATTTAATGAACTGCTTGTAAAAGTATCTTGATTTTCTATTTTTTTATTTTTCCTGGAGAAATTAACGAATTTTGGAAGCAGAAACAAACTCATAATAATAATGATAAATACTAACATTTCTCACCTATGTAAATGGTTTAAATTGGGTCAGGTGGACAATAATATACCATGGAAGTGAAAAATGCCACCTATTAGGTGTGGCCTAATAGGGTGTGAGCATTGTGTACTAACCTATATGAACGCTAAGCACCCCAATCTAATTAAAATCGGTAAGCAAATTCGGGATATCAGATCTTCGAAGGGATATTCTCAAGAGGAATTTGCTGCTATTGCTGGTTTAGGTCGAACTTATATGGGGCGTGTTGAGCGTGGTGAACAAAATATTTCAATACAGAACTTGATAAGAATTGCTTTTGCATTAAACGTTGAAGTAGGTACGCTAGTTCCATCACTATCTGATCTCAAGAACATCTCTGGGTAAGAATCCAAGCAATTAAACATTTAAACACTTTCATAAAAAATAAATCAAAATACAAAAATATTATCTATAATTAATAATATCTTAAGTATTGGCTAAAGGGATTCAATATGGAAGGTATTATAGCCCCAAGTTTTTTAAATCATCGGTCAAAAGCGAGAATAAAACAATTAGGTGAAGTATTTACGCCTGAGGTTTATGTTGAAGGTATGCTTTCAGTATTCGCGGATGAGAATAATTCATTATGGTCTGATGAAAGTGTGAGCTTCTTTGAGCCATGTTGTGGTCATGGCAATATTGTTATACCTATTTTTATGAAACGATTAGAAGCACTTTTTTCAAAATCTTTGACACAAAACCCTATAGAGTATGCTGCTTATTATGCGGTGGCTAATGCCATAAATTCGATTTGGGCAATAGATATTGATCCTGAAAATGTATTTGATTGTCGTACAAGAGTATTCGAAGAATCAATAAAATTTTTGATAAATAAAATCAACCCTACTGATATTAATTGTCTGATCAATAATGACAAAGATTATATCGCTCATCTAATATGCGCCATCATGTGGCATATTCATGAAAATGAAATGCTTTCAGCAATGGCATATGGAAAAAAATTATCGGAGTTCAGTGCTAATAAAATTAAGATTAGCCGTGAATGGATTTCTGAAAATAAACATAAACCTTTAAATTTTGACTTGACGTGGACTTTTTATTTTAAAGAGAAGGAACAGAAGCATATTGTACCACTTTTATTCAGACAAGCTTTGAAATTTATCGGAGCGGTTAGTGCAAATCAAGGTGCATCTAATAATACTTTTAGTTTTGCTAACATATTGTTCGTAAAGAATATTTGTGAGCTTAAATCACTCAAATCAAGGAAGATATGGAGCCAAGTCTAAAATTACAAACGGCTCATGTACTGGATACTTTGGGCAACGTAGTAGGTCGAGATCAACAGATTATGACAATGGAAAAGTCTTTAAGTCTGGTGTCACTTCTAGATCAAAGCGACTTTTCTGATGAGCGGGTAGTATTTTTTGATCCGTTTTGTAAGGCAGGTGAAATACTCCTGGCCTGTGTTATTACTAGCTGCTGGAGTAAAAGTAATGTAGTAGGTTCCCCTTTAGATATAGGAGGTATAAAAAAGGAATTATATGAATCTGGTCGATATTTTGGGTTGTCTCCTGATGAACGACATTATCGATTAAGTTTGCGAACATTTTTAGGGAATACAAATTCACATAATGAAAAATATAACCAAATAATCAGGAATGGAAATTACTTATCAGAAGTAGATGGGCGATTAGATGAAATAAAATTTAAAGAGGAGCTTGATAAAATGCTCGAATACATAAACCTTAACTCTAAGCCTAGTAAAATAATTGCTGCTGGCAACCCTCCTTACCAGGAAAACTATCAGGGTACAAGGAGTAATACTGGTGCTAATCCCATTTATCATATATTCCTTGATGCATTGATTGAATCGGGAAAAATTGATGAATTTATTATGGTTATTCCTTCTAGATGGTTTGCTGGTGGGAGAGGGCGTTCCTTAAAAGATTTTGCTTCCAAATTTCGTAAATCAAAAAAAATAAGACAAATTTATGATTTTCAGGATTCAAAAATTGTGTTTCCTACTGTTGATGTTAAAGGAGGAGTTTGTTTTATACATTGGGACACAAATTATCAGGGAGATACGCTATTCCAGAGCTATAGTGAAGATACGCCTGAATATGTTGATATATCTATTGGAAACATAATTGTGCGAGATAAATATGCAAGATCCATTGTAGATAAAGTGAAGAAAAAATCATTAAAGCCCATTTCAGAACGCGCCTGGTCTTGGAATCCATTTGATATAGCAAGTAATTACTTCGAAAAAAATGGCGATGACGAAACTAACGATGTTATTGAGTGTTTCACAAAGCGTAGAGTTATCAGAAAAATAGACAAATCGAAAATAAATAAAAATGCCAATCATATTAATACCTTTAAAGTTGTTGTTCCAAAAGCTGTTGGTAAAGGAGGTATACCATATAGAGTAGATCAAATTTTTATATTAAACAAAGGACAAATTTGTACTGAAACTTATATGGTTATTGATTCATATCATTATAGATATGAGGCAGAGAAGCTCTTAAGTTATTTAAGGAGTGATTTTGTACGTTTTCTAGTAAGTATAAAAAAAATCACTCACGACATAACTAAAGATACCTGGTGTTTAGTCCCAGATATTTCTGACTTCGCCGAATGTTATGATGAAAAATTGTACTCCTTCTTTGGGTTAAATGACAAGGAAATTGATTACATAAGAAATAAGGTTCACACATGGAACTAAATGAACCACTTGAATTATATACATATGCAACCCCTTCAGATATTGAAAAAAATCGTATTAAAGTAGGACATTGCAAAATAGGTACATATAAATCAAGAATCAGGAAACAATTTGGTACTAGCAATCCAGAATTACCAAAAGAGGAAAAGTTAATTGGGACATTACCACCAGGAATAACTGATCACCATATTCACAAGCAATTAATAAGAAACGGTATTAAGAAAGTTGAGGGCGGTTCAGCTACAGAATACTTCTATGCAACTTTTGATGATGTAAAAAGGGCTTATAATGAGGTTGTACATGGTAGCTCAAGGCGAGATAACTATAGGTTGAGAGATGAGCAAAAACAAGCAGTTGAAAAGGCTCAAAACTGGTTCTTAAAAAAATACCCAAATGAAATAATTAGAAGCTCAACCCATCCAGCTCGCTTTTTAATAAATGCCAAAATGCGTTTTGGGAAGTGTTTTACCAGTATTCATTTAGCAAAATCTTTGCAAGCAAAGAGGACATTAATAATAACATATAAGCCCGATGTAATTGGTGAGTGGCTTGATACGGTAAATGAGCATATTGATTTTGATGGATGGCTAGGAATCAGAGCTAAATCCAAATCGAAAATATCAACAGAACCAACGTTAGATACACACGCCGATTTTCATACAAAAAATAATCCTGTTGTTTTGTGCGTATCTCTTCAAGATTTATGGATAGACAAGCATGGTAATACAAAAGAAAGACTACAGAATATTCCTAAAATAAGCTGGGATTTAATTATATTTGATGAAGTACACTATGGTAGTAGAACAGAGCGCGCCAGTCATATATTGAATCAACTCAATTTTAGATACCGACTAGACTTATCAGGAACGCCATTTAAACTAATAGAACATGATGATTTCTGTGCCCAGCAAGTATTTACTTATAGCTATCTTGATGAGCAAGAAAAAAAACAGTTAGAAATTGATAACGACCCAAATGGCACCGAAGAAAAAATATATCGTTTGATGCCCGATTTAAACATTTCAGCTATAGAAATAACAGAAAAGGATATTGCGGAGCAAAGGGAAACTTTTGAAACAGATGATATAGACTTTTCACTTAACAGATTGTTTCAAACCAATGATGGCCATTTTGTGTTTGAAGAAGCAGTTGATCATTTTATTGCTGGCTTATGTAAATCAGGACACGATGCACAAGCTATCAGTGTTTTTGGTCAGCTTGGGCATAAATTGCATTGTCCATCAACGAGGCATACTGTTTGGTGGTTAAAAAGAGTCGATTCCATTAAAGCACTTATTAAAAAATTAGAAGTGCATCCATATTTTTCAAAATTTGTTCTTATTGATGCATCTGGCTCAGATAGATCTAAGAGTGATAATGATACCGTTATAGCAAGAGAAAAATCTAAAGTAGAAAATGCAATTAACAACGTAGAGAGCGATCCCAGCAAGCTAGGAACAATTACTTTAACCTGCGGTCGTTTTTTGACAGGAGTTACTATCAAAGAATGGGATAGTATTTTGATATTGAATGATACAGACTCCGCAGAATCTTATTTTCAGGCCATATTTAGAGTGCAATCCAGATGGGTTGATGAAAAAGAAAATCTTTCGCTGAAACCAACAGCATGGGTATTTGATTTTGCCATCAGTCGATGCCTTTTGGTAACTTATCATTGTGCAAGCAATATAGCTGATCAATTAGATCAACAGGCCAGCTACGAAGGTAACACAAAGGTAAATAGTAATAATTTTGAATTTGTAACCCAAAAACTGTGTGACTCTTTTGATATCAAGCGATTTTATGAAGGCCGGCTGGTAAGTGAAAAAACAACAGCAAACGATATTTTTGAAGTCATGAACCATGAAGGATCAAAAGTCGCGCTAGCTAGAAGAATAACCTCTAATCTCTTAGTGAATTTTGCTCAATTAAAATTTGTTGATGATAGGCTTCGAGATATTTTAGGTAAAATAAAGGGTTATAGAACGCAGAGTGTTGCAGACATTAATACTGAAAAATTAGTTCAAATTGGCATTGATGCAGAAACCTTAAACGAAATTAAGGCAGATCCTAACCTTAGCACTGAAACTCAAGAAGCCATTGTTAAAGATTATTTAGAAAAAGAGAAAGACAAAGAGCGTAAGTCCTATAAACAGTGGTATGCTACTCAAATAAAACGTCTGGCTATTTGTATGGCTGATTTTATCTATATGACGTATGAGCGAGAAACTAATATTGATGATGTCATAGAAACAAAGTCTCCCCATTTTTTTGAGGTGATGACAGGTATTTCAAAAGACGATTTTTCAGAACTATGCTCTAGGGGATTCATTAAGAAATCACCATTAAATAGAATAGTTAGGGAGTTTAAAGATCAAGAAACAACCTCTTTGAATCCAGAAGAATATATTTTAACCAATATTGTCCATTCGTATTTTAGAGGTTCGACTCATTAAAATAGTCTAAGTCTAGATTTTTTAGCTCATATGTACCGGATGGATTTAACCCTACACCGTATTCCCACATGATTTCGGCCAGTTCTTGACCTGATATTAGTATTATTTTAGCATCAATATTTTTTGCATATTCACGAGCCTCAGAAGTAAAATTAGAGGTTGTAATAAAAATTCCTTTTTTTGCACGCTTTCCTTGAAGAGCTCCAGCAAATTTTTGTATCTCTGGCCTACTAATATTTCCATTCCAGCGTTTTGCTTGCAGGTAAATAACATCAAGCCCGAGCCTGTCCTCATTAATTATACCATCAATACCTTCGTCACCACTTCGGCCAATAGCTTGCCCAGCGTCCTTGTGAGAGCCACCGTAGCCCATCTTCACAATAGCATCAACAACTAAATTTTCAAAAAACAAAGGAGTACATGATTTGATTTTTTCCAAGACATCTGAAAGTGTTTGTTCTTTTATTTGGAAATAGGCTTTTTCAAGCACTTCCTCCGGTGTTTCTAAATCTTTTCTATCAGTAGGAACAGACTGTATGTTTTGATTTGTAGTATTTTCAAACTCTAAAAATTCGGGAAATTGTCGCAGGAACTCTACATTAATGGACGCAAGTGCTTCTAACAGGATACCTTCACCACGCTCTGTAATTGATATTATTCCTCTCTGTGGTGAAATTAATAAACCAGCTTTTTTTAAATATGTGTTTGCCCAGCTAACCCTGCTTTTTATAACAGTCAGCTTACCACTAGGTAGCAATTGCTTTCGTTCGATATCAGTTAGGTTAAATTGATCAGCTAAAGCATTAGTCGCATTTGACAAACTGATGTCACCATCTCGCTTAACAAGTTTCAATAAAGGTAACATTAGTGTTTGATAATCAGGTATTGGCATAAGAAAAATAATTTTAAGTGTAACGAGTCAAGGATTTAATTTGGCTATACCTATGGCTATACCAGAACTAAATAAACTGCTTTCAACCCCAAGCAAACCCTCCGTAACTCCTTGATTTAACTGGCGTCCCGGGCAGGATTCGAACCTGCGACCTGCCCCTTAGGAGGGGGCTGCGCTATCCAGCTGTGCCACCGGGACGTGATTGAAGTCTATCGAGTTTTAGTGAAAATCTCAAATTTTTTTTGGTATAATGCCTGTTTTACAACAGCTTCTGGTGTTCCAATATGGGTAATTTTTGGCCGTTAACAAGCCGCATCCATCCGCTTAACCATTGGCCAGATCACTGCTACGTCAAACGTGATGATGAGCTTTCTTGTGGAATTAGTGGCTCCAAGCTTCGAAAATATGCCAGTCTGATTCCTTTTTTTAAAGAACAGGGTATCCGGCGTTTGATTGTTATTGCCGGTGCGCAATCGAATAATCTTCTTGCTGCAGCACAATTGGCGCGTGAGAATCAACTGGAAATCACTGCTCTGTTGTTAAAGCCGCGTGATGAGACATTGCAGGGGAATTACCGCTTAAGCCGTTTGTTCATTGATGAGGATGAGATCGTCTGGTTGGAAAGAAGCCAATGGCATCATGCATATTCTGTTGCCAAACAGCTTGCCGATGCCGCAGTTGAACGCAGCTTCATTCTGCCGGAGGGGGCTTCGGTGGTTGAGGCTATTCCCGGTGCGATGACCCTGGCTGATGATTTGATGGTCAATGAGCAGCAATATGCTTTTTCGTTTCAGCATATCTTTGTTGATTCGGGTTCAGGACTGACGGCGGCGGCGTTATGCCAGAGGCTTTGGCAGCTTGATCATCCGGCAAAGGTGCATGTGCTTTTACTGGCTGATGACGAACAATATTTTATCGATAAAATGCAGCAGTGGTTTGGCAATCTTCCACAAAACTTTGAGTGTTTTTTTCCGGCCACGGCTCAATCATTTGGGGCGGTTAATCGCAGTATTCGCCAGTTTATGAAACAAACTGCAAGAGACGAGGGAATATTACTTGACCCTGTTTATTCCGCAAAACTGTTTTATTCAGCCCGGCAGCGGATTGATGACTTGAATCTTAACGGCAATAAACTGTTGATTCATTCTGGTGGTTTGTTGTCATTAACGGGCTTTGATTGGAGGGATTGAAGTGAAAATTGTGATTCAACGGGTCAGCCAGGCTCGTGTTGAGGTCAATGATCAACTGTTAGCGGCTATCAATGAAGGTATGTTGGTGTTATGCGGTTTTGCGCCAGAGGATAATGAGCAGACGCTTGATAAGATGCTGGATAAATGTCTGCGTTACCGGATTTTTGGGGATGAGGATGGAAAAATGAATCTAAGTCTTGAGTCTATCCGCGGCGGACTGCTGCTGGTTCCCCAGTTTACCGTCATGGCCGAAACCCGGCAGGGGCTTCGTCCGGGTTTTTCATCGGGGGCCAGCCCTGAAAAAGGACATCAGTTATTTGAATCTTTAAAACAAAAAGCCAGCGCACGATATCCTTCCGTTGAGTTTGGAGAATTCGGCGCCGACATGCAGATCTATCTTTGTAATGATGGTCCGGTCACGTTCATTATGGAGTTTTAAGCTCTTTTTTGGAAATAAGAGCCATTAATCTATCGAGCAGGGCCGTTGGAAGAAGACGCTTCATCATCATCAGGAAGTAAGCCGGGAAGGTGACATAATATCTTTTTTTGGGTCTTCTTTTTTCAACAGCCGGAATCAGTTTTTTGATGACTGCATCAGGCTGGCAGGTGAAGATGGATTCAGCTTTTTGAGAGCGGAATTCATCCAGCATAAATTGATATTGTTTCTGAAAATGGCTGTCCTGCATTTTAACCGATGCCAGCGAACCCTCGACAACACTATCCCTGAAACGCGAATCAATGGGGCCGGGGTTCAGTGTTATCACCTGAATATTCGCATCTCGAAGCTCGAGCCTCAAGCTGTCGCTGTAAGCTTCCAGGGCATGTTTAGAAGCGTTATAAGCGCCGCGAAAAGGCATGCTGACCAATCCGAGGATGGAACTGATGTTAATGATTCGCCCTTCGCCCTGCTGGCGCATCACCGGTATCAGCTGACGGGTCAGTTCATGAAGGCCGAAAAGGTTGGTTTGAAACTGGCGTTTTAATAAATCGGTACTGAGGTCTTCAATGGCGCCAGCCTGTCCATAACCGGCGTTGTTAATGAGAACATCAATTTTGCCGCCGCTTAATTCCATAGCCTGTTCAAAACCAATATCGATGCTGTGATTGTCGTTTAAATCCAGTAAAATTGTTGTCAATCCAATGGACTCCAGCCGATGTTGATCGCTGCTTTTCCTGCAGGAAGCAATAACCCTGTGGCCTCGGGCCTGTAAAGCCAATGCCGTTGCATAACCAATTCCTGATGAACAACCTGTAATTAATAGGGTTTTCTTTTGCATAACTGTCCTTTTTTCACTATTATTCAAAATAATTCACTCCGTTATGATAACCGATTTATGTTTCATTTTTCAGGACTTTATACCGATCAATATCAATTAACCATGAGCCAGGCATATTTTCTTCAAGGAAAGGGCAATGGACAGGCGGTTTTTGATCATTTTTTCAGGAAACTGCCTTTCGGAAATGGCTATGTGGTTTTTGCCGGCCTTGAAGATTTATTATCTAACCTTGAGCAATTATGCTTCACTCAAGACGATATCAGCTATCTGGATTCTGTTGGTTTTGATAAAAATTTTCTTGATTATCTGGCAAAGTTTAAATTTAAAGGCCGCGTTTATTCCTGTAAAGAAGGTGAAATCGTTTTTCCCAACGAACCTGTCTTGCGCGTTGAGGGCAGTATTATTGAAGCGCAGTTGATTGAGACCATGTTGTTAAACCTGCTGAATTTTGAAAGTTTGATTGCCACCAAGGCCAGCCGGATTCGATATGTTGCGAAAGATGCAATGCTTGTCGATTTTGGCTTGAGACGTGCGCAGGGGCCGGGCGGTTATTATGCCAGCCGGGCATGTATGGTCGGCGGTTTTGATGGTACTTCGAATGTGCAGGCTGCTCGTGATTTTCAAATGCCGGTTTCAGGTACCATGGCGCATGCCTATGTCCAAAGTTATGATAATGAACTGGATGCTTTCAGAGATTTTGCCGAAAACTGGCCTGATAACTGCGTACTGCTGGTTGATACCTATGACACGGTTAACTCAGGATTACCCAACGCCATCACGGTCGGGCTTGAAATGGCAGCAAGAGGTCAGCAATTGAAAGGCATTCGTCTGGATAGCGGCGATTTGGCATATCTTGCCAAAAAATCCCGTCAAATGCTCGATGAAGCCGGGCTTCATCAAGTTAAAATCGCCGTATCCAACCAGCTGGATGAAATGGTCATCAAAAGTCTGATAGAGCAGGGTGCGCCCATTGATCTGTTTGGTGTTGGAACCCGGCTGGTCACAGGCCAGCCGGATGCTGCGCTGGACGGGGTATATAAGCTCGCCTATGCCAACGAAAAGGCTCGAATCAAACTTTCTGAGAGTATCAGCAAGGTCACTTTACCGGATAAAAAGCAGGTTTATCGTCTGCTCGATGAAAAGCAACAGATTGTTGGCGGTGATCTTGTGGCATTGCTGAATGAAGATGCCGCCAGTATCGACACCATGGTTCATCCCCTCGACCCAAATCGTTCAATGTCTGTTGCCGCTTATCTAAAAGAACCTTTATTATCGCTGGTTTTCCAAAATGGTCAACGCGTTATCGAGCCGCAATCTTTGCTTTCGATTAATGCTTACAGGAAAAAGCGCCTTTCACAGTTGCCGGAAGAATACCAACGATTCAGCAATCCCCATATTTACAAGGTTGGCTTAAGTCCGTCGCTTTTCGAGCTTTGCAGCGAGTTGAAGGAGAAGCATCGTTCATGAAAGCTTTGATTGTGATTGATCAAAGAGCATGAGCGCATGCTCATTCATTGAAGGTACAACCCCCTGCCTTTAGACTGGAGGGAGGTGCAGACCTCCTCCAGACCGCATTGCTTCACTTGCCTTGAGAGAACAAATATGGTACAGTTGGCGTCATTTTTGAATTACAGGTAAGAGCATAAAAAATACCTTCATTATACACCCCTTTAAATTGAATCTTATTGAGACTTACTATGAAATTAAAACAGTTAAAACATGAGTTAAAAAAGATAACTTCACAGCTATCAATGCTGACAGAGAAAAAGAGAATTGCGGGAAATTTTAGATTGGTTTTAGAAGGTCTTTTATTCGGTTTTTATTATGTTGATTATGATAAATTAGACGAGATAGATGCCTATATATCTGTGATTGACAGTGTTTGCGAGCAGCTTGAAAGAAGACAGGAAGCTTTAGAACAATACATGGCTAGACGCGCTAAAGGGTTGTTAAATTTAAGTCGAAGGGAATTGTGGGATTCAATTTCATTAGATGAGATTAATAAGATAAGAACATTATCAGATTTAAATGAAAAAAAAGCAGCGATAAAAGCAACATGGAAAAAGTATGAGCTTAAATTTCTGGGTGACTCTCAGAAGGATAATAATGAATTCGAAAATATCAACGCGAAAATCTGCCCTGGTTATCAGGAATTGATAACAGAAGAATCACTTCAAGAAAAGCTTGCGGAGGTTTCGAGCGACATTAAGGCGTTTATTTCTCCCGATCCATCCAGACCTGGCAAGATAAGCAATAGCTGTAGCGAAGATATCAAACGTTTACTGGTTAACAGCACAACCAATGATTATATCACTCTTCAAAAACTGGTTGCCTTATTACGCCTGCTGCAAAATATTAATCCTGGTATGGCAGTTTCTTTGTCGGAAGCTAAATGTGCTGATTATCACCAGATGCTGACCCAATGCAGTTCTGTTGGAAAAAAAGCCTTTATTGCTGGAGTTACGCACTTATCTGGCTTGGAGACTCGATTAAGTTTTACAGATTTAAATATAACGTTTGCTATAGCGAGTGTTGTTTCTCAAGGAGTGTCGGCAGCAGCGATAGCAGGTATGATTTCTTTAACGGTGATGGCATCCACTTCTCTATGGGGGCCTGCTTTGTTCATTGCTGGTTTATTTGCACTGCTTTTTAGTTTAATTGCATTTGCGGTATCATTAGCCTGTTACAAGGACATAGGCAGTCGTCGAACTGAAAACTATGAAAATATACAGAATGTTAAAAACGAGGCCGATATCATCAAAGATAATCTAGCCACTGAGAACGAAGCATTTCCTGATATTTACAATCAGAAACTTGATCTTTTGGATTGTGTCGATAAGATTCATGAAAACGGTTTTTTTGCGGATAAGAAAGATTATACTTTCTTTAGCGAAAAACGAAAAATTATAAGAGATGATCTGGATTTGCCGCAACAGATATCTAAAGAGATAAAAATTCAAACAGCAGTTGTCAGGCTTGATCGGGCACGACTCACGGATGCACCATCTTCGTCTTCGTCTTCGTCTTCGTCTTCGTCTTCGTCTTCGTCTTCCTCGTTTTCAACGAGCATCTGATAATCGAGGGAGTCAATGGTACTCGAATGTCCCGGATTTAAGCACTTCCTAATCCGGGGCATTTGAGAATTTTCTTTGCCGCTCATGGCAAAAAAGATGACAATTCATTATTGAACCTGATAGAATGGCTCTATTTTGCAAGAACTGTTTCCTGATGAAAACTTCAACTCAACTCATCTCCGTTGTGGTCCCCTGTTACAATGAAGAAGCTCTCATTGCCCGTTTCATTAAAGCGCTGGATGATTGCCTGAAAAAACTGTCTTATCGCTATGAAATCATCATTATTGACGATGGCAGTAAAGATAAAACCCAGCAGATTGTTGCTCAAACTGCGAAAAACTATCCATTGCGTTACTATCGTTTCAGCCGTAATTTTGGTAAGGAAAAAGCGTTGAGCGCCGGTCTTGATCTGGCTCGTGGCGATGCAATTATTTTCATTGATGCGGATTTCCAGCATCCTTTTGAACTTATTGAAACCTTTATCAGCAAATGGGAAGAAGGTTTTGACATGGTTTATGCCGTCAGGCAGGATAGAAAAGATGAATCCTGGCTCAAACGTTACTGTGCAAAAATGTTTTACCGCATGGTGTCCGGAATTAACCGGGTAAATATTCCATCCAACGCCGGCGACTTCCGCCTATTGGATCGGCGCATTGTTTCAGCGCTTCAAACGCTTCCCGAGCGCAACCGGTTTATGAAAGGCTTATACAGCTGGGTGGGCTTTAAACATGTCGGCATTCCTTTTGAGGTCAAACCCCGGGAAGAAGGTCAATCCCAGTGGAGTTTTTATTCCCTGCTTGATCTGGCCATTACCGGAATTACTTCATTTACCGCTTTTCCGCTTCGGCTGATAGCCATCGGGGGAATTGGAACAGCGGCGCTGGCATTTTTCTATGCCCTGTGGATTGTTGTTTCCACTCTGGCCTTTGGCCGCTCGACGCCGGGTTGGGCAACGATTGTTACAGTAATCACGTTCTTTGGCGGCCTGCAGCTTTTTGCACTCGGTGTTGTAGGCGAATATATTGGTCGTATTTTTGATGAAGTGAAAGGGCGGCCGCATTATATTATTGATGAAGAGGTCAGCATTGAATCAACTGAGCATTCCGACTAGGCAGAGACTGTTTTTCTTTGGCCTTATTGGCATCATTGCAGCATGCGCCCACCTGACAGCCGTCTGGGCGCAGGTGAGTCTGTTGTCCGTTCCGCCGATGGCGGCAAATATTTTCGCTTTTTTGTTAGCCTTTAATATCAGCTATTTAGGCCATAAGCAGTTGACCTTCGCCCGATTGGGTGAAAAACAGCTGCAGCCTAAGCATTTTTTTATCGTTGCAGCCAGTGCCGGCCTGTTAAATGAAGGGCTTTATTATCTTTTTCTGCGCTACAGCCGGCTGGATTATGTTTTGAGCCTGTTTGTCGTCATTGCTCTGGTTTCTGTTTATACCTTTATCTTATCAAGGTACTGGGCCTGTCGCTGAGTTGTACTTTAAACTGCTCGAGATCATCAATAAAAGCCGCTGACTGAAAATAGCTGAATTCATTATTTCTTGCCAGATTAATGCTGTCATTTTCTTCAATGCCTTCGGCAGGGTGGCACATGATAAGGCCGTTGTTGTCTATGCCTTGAAGCCAATCTCGGAACAGCTGGCGATAATTGGCTTCTGGCTCAAAGTTATATATCCCTGAAAAACAGGCATTATGCGGTATCTGTTGTGACTGGAGCAGGCGGCTTGTTTTTTTTCCGCCGGTAGCAGCGATGATATGGCTTTTCCAGTAGCTTGATTCAGAATGAACTTGTGGGAAGGTTGATCTTATCCATAGTTGTTTATTTCCCTGTTGTTGCCAATAATCAATCAGCACTTCGCGAATCAGCGGCAGTTGGTGGATGTGCTGATGGCCGTCAATAAAGTCGGGCTGGCGTTGAAAAACCTCGGAAAACCGTTGAATTTGTGCAAATAGTTCCTGTTTGATAAACTGTTTGTCGATCATTCGCAGATGACTTTTGAGCAACAGCTGGTTTAAAGACATTGCTATTTCGCCATTACTGAGATATTTTCCCTCAGTTAAGTTCATGTGAAGGCCGATAGCAATCTGCTCTTGTTCATTTAAGAGTAAACGCGCATACTGTTCAAGTCCTTGAAAATTGGTAAGTACGCTGACCGCTGACAGGCGCCTGTTTTGGACAAGTTTGAGAATACCATTCGAAACCGATGGACTCAGAGCATAGTCGTCAGCGCAGAGAATAATTTTTTTTGTCAAAATGCAGATTAAAATGATGAATAATACCCAATCTTACCTGCTTCAACCCAAATTTGCCAGAAACTGTTTTCTTGCATTTGTTCTATACCATAGTCTGCTGTGGATTGTTGTGCCTTTTTTCAGCAGAGCCAGCTTGCCGCATGATGTTCTCGAAGGTATCAGCTGGGGGCTGCAATGGCAGTGGGGATATAACAAACATCCTTTCCTGACAGGCTGGCTTCTTGCCTTGGGGAGTCAATGGTCAAAGGTTCCAAATCTTTATGTCTATATTCTGGCGCAAGTTGCCGTAGCGGTAACGTTTATTACAGTCTGGCGGTTGGCGCGCTATTTTTTGCCGCCTGTTCAGGCATTGATTTCCGCCGCAGCCCTTGACGGCATTTTTTTCTATAACATTAATTCATTCAATTTTACGCCGGATACACTCCAGTCACCGCTTTGGGCATTGTTCACTCTTTTCTTTTTTCTGGCTGTCCGTAAAGAACTCCTCAGATTTTGGTTGCTGGCGGCATTTTTTGCTGTTCTGGCAATGATGACAAAATATCAGTCTGTCATTTTGCTTATTTGCGCTTTTATCTTTACATTGATTGACCCCCATGCCAGAGCCTGTTACAGGCAAAAAAACGTATATCTTGCAATAGGGCTGTTTTTACTACTGTTAACGCCGCATTTGCTCTGGCTGTACCAGCATGATTTTATTACCGTCAAATACGCATTTGGAACGGCCTCGGATTATGGCGATGCTATTGGTCGGGCGCATTTCTATTACCCTTATGTTTATTTGAGTGATTGTATAGGCGCTGTCTCCGGCCTTTTTATTGTGTTGTGGCCATTTTACCGATCTGAGAGGGAAGCATTAAACCTCAGCGCCTTTCAATGGCGGTTTTTATTGATGTTTGCTTTAGGGCCTTTTTTTCTGACCCTAATATTGAATATTATCAGCGGTGAATATTACCCTGGCCGCTGGGCGACCCCTTATTTTTCTTTGCTGGGCATCTTGCTGCTGGCTTTATTAAGACCTGTTTTAACGACAAAGACGATAAAACAGTTTATGATAAGCTTAATCATTTTCAGTACGTTGCTTGGTTTTGGCCGTTATGCCAAAGCCGTATTTATACCCAGGGAAAGCAGCGATGCCTGGCTGCCTAATCAACAGATTGCAGGGGAAATCAGCTCTATCTGGAACAGCAGATACAGCAGGCCCTTAAAATACCTTGCAGGCTCCCATTATCTTGTTGCTGCGGTCGTTCCTTACATGTCGCCAAGACCTATCCCTTATTTTAGCAATGATCGGGAGGACAGCGCCTGGGTTGATTCAAGCCAGTTTAAAAAATATGGTGGTATTTTTATCTGGGATTTAGAAAAGAATTATGTCTGGGATCAATATTCAAAAAAATATGCTGAAATTCCTGAGGATATCAGAAAACAATTTCCGCGATTGGAATGGGTCGGGAATTATACTTTCTACAGACAGTTAAAGCATTCAGTGAAGGTTCCTGTTGCTGTTGCAATTTTACCACCTGAATAAAATGGACAAAAAAAATATAAACTGACTATAATATAGGTATGTTGATCAAATAGGGAATGGAATGTTACAGCCTATTAGCGAACAAAAGAAAAAGGGAGCATTTTTTTTTCAAGCTGGAAACCCTGCTAAGAACAAGATCAATGGCTATGTTAACGGTATTAATGATGCTCTGAAAGCAAAAGAATGGGATAAGGCAGAACAGCAACTTAAAAAACTGGTTGATTACATCTATAAAAAAATAAACTCTAAACATCGTGATCCGGCGATCATGGCGTGGTTTGAACAAAATCCGTTATATAGCGTCACACAGAAGATTATGCGCTGTAAGGCCTTAGATGTTGTCCGCAATCACCCCAATGCTCGCGATATGTTCAATCAGTTAACCTCAAATGATGCTTTGGCAAGCTACATATCAAGCCTTCTTTCAGGCGAAATCGATAATTCTCAATATCGGCTGAAAAATCTCGGCGGCGAAAACAATCAGGTCGTCTATCTCTCGGTGGGTGATGAGGAATATGTCTGCCGGTTTTACCGAGTATTGAAACAGGAAAAGCAAAACAGGGAATCATCTCTGGATGCAGTGCATCGTCTTTCAAAGCTTGATGCAGTTGTTTATCCTGATTTAATGGTTTTAGTCAAAGATTGCGATGATCAACTTGAAGAGCAGGTCTATCTGGAATTATCTGAATATTTCAGTCATGGAACGTTGGAGGATTATTTTAATCAGCTCCACAAAAATAACGCAGATAACAAAACGATTCAGATGGAATGTCTTGACTTCACCAATCAGTTCTTAAGTTTTTTTAAAGAAATTTCGACTCAGGGCGTCTGGTATACGGATTTAAAGCCGTCTAATGTATTACTCAATGAAAAAAATCGGATAAGAATTTCGGATACCAAAGGATTTGTAATATCGGATGAGCCGTTAAAAAGAATTAACCGCTGCGGCGTGACGGCTAATTATCATGATGTTTCCTGCTATGAGGATAAGTTCTTGAAATTACCGGAAACCCAACAAAAAACACTGGCAGCTACTCTATACCATCTTATGACTAACCGCCCGCCTGAACGTAGTCAGGAAGGGAGTGAATGGCAGCTTAAATTTGATTTTGATAAGCCCGTGTTCAGCGGTAAATACGGTCAGAAATTAAAACAGTTAATTACTGATTTGTATAATGTTAAATTCAAGTCCTGGGACGAGGTCATGGATAACAGTTTCATTCAAACAGCAAAACCAGAAGCCGCAAGCTCATCAGCGGTGACGCTCAGGGGCTGTTGATAAGCGGAACTCAATCAACAGCCCTTAGGGCGTGTCCTCAATTTGAGTTTTAATCTTATTCACATCGTGTCATCCCCGCGCAGGCGGGGAACCATTCCTCAAGTTGGCACATCACCTTGTTTGATAGATAGATCCCCGCCTGCGCGGGGATGACAGTAACGTGTACAAATATATCTCAATTTTCGCTTCGAAATACTAATTGATGACAGGCCCTAATGGATGAGAGAATTTTTTCAACTCGTTTCTTATTGACCCCAAAATCAGAATATCCATATACAGAATAGCTGTATACTGCCATGGATGAGCGATTATCAGGCAGTTCGTAGAACTGGACATAGATAAAATCAGGGAAGTGCCAGATTTTTGAATAATCAATATAGACTTGTTGTGTCAGTTGAGTATCTTCTCCTAATAACCGGGTATTCGGGAGCAGGGAAATGGCATTTTCCCAGGCTGCTTTTAATTCGGAGACTGAGCAGGAATATATTTTTGCTTCCCGTTGATACTCTGCAGAACAATGCTCTTTCGAACAAACCAGATACTGGTTGGGGCTTTCCTTTAATTTTAATGTTTTAAAATCAATATAATTCCACTGTTTTTCAGCCTGAGGACTTAATAGGAATCGGAAAAACAGCAGGGCCATGATCAATAATGCAAAGATTGCTATCAATATCATTTTCATCATAACACTCAGCCTTCTATCTTCAAGCGCAGATCAAGTACATCCGCATTAATTCTTACCTTGCCCGTAGTTAAAGGCACAGTATTTCCATTGATGGTGACTTGATTATTGATGGGGGGATTCGACCAGCCATGTCCATAAATCAATTGCAATACGGTGCCTTTTTTCACCATATATTCCCCTGAAACAGCCAGGAAATATTGATCATAGGATGGAAATGCCAGATTTCTGAATTGATCGCGTTCAGGGCCTCTATCCAGCATTCCGGCAAGGCTGACCGCCAGTTTTTCATTATATTGATTGCGGATTACGCCAAAAAAAGCCCAGCTGGGTTTAAACATTACTGGAAACACAAAATCTGCAGGCTGTGCGGCCGTGTCGTAGAGCCGGACATATTGGTTAATGTCCCACTCTGTATAAATGGCTTTAACATTGGCAAGCCATTGCTGATTAAACAGATGGGTATAACCGATAAGCGTTGTTTCGGGCATATTAAAGGTAAAACTGTGGTTATTTGAAACCTGTCCGTTAAACTGACTGTATCCTCGGGTGTTTTGCTTGATTTTCGAATAATAGGTCAGGTCGACAAAATCCTGTTGGCTTAATGCCAGTGTTGCGCCAAGATTAAAGCCAACTCCAAAACCAGAAGTGCGGTTGACCAGCGTGTCATAGGTCGTCGGGCCGGTAGGGAGGGCAAAATTCACTTCATTATTTTTAAGAAAGTTAAAGTTAACGCCTGCTCCAACATGAAATTTTTGACTGAAGCTGTACTCGACTTTAGGACTGAAATCAGTATCTGTCAGCAGGTTATGGGTGTTTGCATAACGAGTAAAGGCATCTTCTCCCCAGGCAAGATTTGAATGAAAGGGTTGGGTGACATCGATTGAGAAAACCATGTTTTGATTGTAACGCTTTGCAATTCGTCCATAAGGAAGCAGACTGGTTCTACGGGTGAAACTGCTTCCATGTTCATATTGACCTGTATTGAAATTCAATGCGCTGCCAGTGAAATCCATATCGACATAAAAGGCAGAACCGCCAAAGATCAGTTCATTGTCTTTAACTTTGAATAAATCAGATGGGTTGTTGTAGCTCAGGCCAGTGTAATATTGAATGACATTTGCATGAAGGCTGGTTGAAACCATTATGCAGCCAATAATAAGTCCTTTTTTAATCATAATATCGCTGTTCCCTGGATAGATGCTTGAGCCTTTTCATGATAAAAAAAGGCTCCAGTTGAATCACTGATTTTGCTTGTTGTCAGTTTGAGCTGTATTGTCTGACGGGGTATTGCTGTTCTGATTGGGATTCATTTGCCGTTGAGGTTTGGCAATCAGTTGCATAATCCCCAGATCACCGCTTATTTTGCGGCCTACAACGACGCCGATATCCAGATTCTGGGAAATTTTTTCCTGATCATTCTGATAAATCACCGTCATGGGGAAATTAAGTTTCCACTCATTATCCGAATGGTCTATCAGTTGCGGCTGACCTTGCACGGATGCGCTGACAGTTAATTTATCGGATTTAATCACATTAAGATTGCCTGATTTTTTGATGGC
>FYBJ01001893.1_pt1 | contig 36773 bp, 44 predicted proteins | sample 1134611 | NCBI WGS metagenome assembly FYBJ01 (sample SAMEA104116008, study PRJEB20421) | marine metagenome | isolation source: marine
CGCGCCGCGTGCGCGACTATCTGGTGGAAAACCGCATACCCGTCGTCGCCGAAGACACCTGGGGCGGCGAGATCACGTCCGCCGCGCTGGCCCATTTCGCCGCCTCCACGCCCGCCGAGTTTCTCGTCAACTCCACCGACCTGATGAACTACAACACCCGCTCGACCGGTATCGGCGGCCCCACCACTCGTGATGGCAGGCTCTTTGCCACGGACACGCCCGGGCTGGGGGTCGTGCCCGATTACGACAGCCTCGGCCCGCCCGTCGCCACCTGGAAAGACCGCTCATGACCATGACCTGCACCGCAACCACGCTCATCGACGATGCCCGCACCCGCGTCACCCGCTTCGATTTCGCGCCGGGCCAGAAGACCGGCTGGCACACCCATGCGATGGACTACGTGATCACCGCGATCACCGACTGCCACATGGCGCTGGAACACCCCGACGGCACCACCACCGCGGCGACCGTGCCCGCCGGCACCGCCTATGCCCGCACCGAGGGCGTCCGTCACAACGTCATCAACGCCGGTGACGCGCCGATGTCCTTCATCGAGGTCGAACTCAAATGACCTTCATCTTTCCAAAAATACTCGGACGCGAGGCCCGGACATGAAAATCACCCGTCTCACGCTCTGGCAGGCCGACCTGCCGCTGACCAAGCCCTACTTCCTCTCCGGCGGCCGCCTGAAATTCGAACGGCTCGACAGTACATTCGTGCGCATCGACACCGACGAGGGTCTGAGCGGATGGGGCGAAGCCTGCCCCTGGGGCCACACCTACCTTCCCGCTCACGGGCCCGGCGTGCGGGCCGGGATCGAAACGCTCGCGCCATCGCTGCTGGGCCTGGACCCGCGCCGCCTTGGCCTTGTCGAGCGCGCCATGGATCTGTGCCTGCCCGGCCATCTCTATGCCAAGGCGCCGCTCGACATGGCCTGCTGGGACATCGCGGGTCAGGCGGCGGGGCTGCCGATCGCGGACATGCTGGGGGGGCGGCACCCCGATCCCACCCCCATCGCCAGCTCGATCTCCACCGACACGCCCGAGGGGATGCTGGCCAATATCCAGAGCTACCGCGCCCTGGGCTACCGCGTCCATTCGGTCAAGGTCGGCGCCGATACCGAAGAGGACATCCGCCGCATCCGCCACCTGGAGGCGCACCGCCTGCCCGAAGAGCGCATTCTCTACGACGTCAACCGCGCCTGGACCCGGCGCGAGGCGGTGATCGTGATGAACGCCGTGGCGGGTCTCGGCATCACCGTCGAACAGCCCTGCGAAACGCTCGACGACCTCGCCGCCATCCGCGCCCTCACCTCCTGCCCGATCAGCGTCGACGAGCGCCTGGAGACGCTCCGGGACATGACCCGCATCGCGCGCGACGGGCTGGCCGAGGTGGTGAATATCAAACTCAACCGCGTCGGCGGACTGACCAAGGCCGCCCGCATCCGCGACCTGGCGCTGGCGCATGGTTTCCAGTGCTATGTGATGGCCACCGGCGGCTCGGCACTGGCCGATACCGAGGCCGCGCACCTGGCCCAAAGCATCCCGCCCGAGGCCCGCCTCGGCACCTGGTCCTGCCAGGAAATGCTGGCCCGCGATGTCCTGCCCGGCTCCGGCGCGCGCAACCGGGGCGGCCATCTCGACGCCCCGACCGCCCCCGGCCTCGGCGCCGCGCCCGACCCCGCTCTGCTGGGCGCGCCTGTCGCCACCTACGGGACCTGAGCCGATGCCCGACACCCTGCAGACCGCCCTCACCGCGCTCGCCCGCCGATCGGGCCCTGACCTGGCCTGGTTCGCAGACCGCATGGACGGGCTCGCAGCGGCCCCCGCCGCCAGGCCGAACCTGCACCCGGTCGTGCCCACCATCGCCGATCGAACCCCGCCCGGCACGGCCCTGACCCAGCCGGTCATCGACGCGCTGCTGTCCTGCGCGGATGCCCTCCCATGGACCCAAAGCTGCACCACCGAAGACAGCGGTTTCGATCAGCACTACCTCGACAACTACGCCTTCCTGAACCTCGTCTCCCCGATCGTTCTCTATGTGAGCGACGACATCCGCGTCACGCTGGGCTTCTGGGGCGAAGGTCTCGCCTGCCCGACCCACGCACATGCCCCCGAGGAATGGTACGTGATGCTGGCAGGCTCCTGCGTGCTGCACTCCGAAAGCCGCGCTCCCCGCCCCTGCGGCCCGGGCGACGTCGTCCATCACGCACCATGGCAAAAACACCGCGCCGAGTTCACCCCCGGCCCGCTCCTTGCCGCCGCCTTCTGGCGCGGCGCTGGTCTGATGAACAAATCCACTTTCTACCCGGAGGCACCCTGATGGCCGCAACCTTCCCCGACGCCTCTCTTCTTCTGGCTGAAAATATCCCGGGGGTGTGGGGGCAGAGCCCCCACCCTGCCGCGACGCCGAAGGCGGCGCAAAACCTCAGGAAGGCACGCCCATGAAACTCACGCGCATCACCCTGTGGCATGTGCCCCTCACGGCCCGTGAAACGTATTACATGGCCGGCGGCAAGACCTGCGACACGACACCCAGCGTGATCCTGCGCCTCGAAACCGATACCGGCCTGGCAGGCTGGGGCGAGGTCTGCCCGATCCCCCATTACCTGCCCGCCTATGCCGGCGGCGTGGCGCCCGCGATCACCGACATGGCCCCGGCCCTTCTGGGGGCCGATCCCATCGGGCCCGAGGCGCTGATGCACCGGCTCGACGCCCATCTTCAGGGGCACGGCTATGCCAAATCCGCCCTCGACACCGCGCTGTGGGACCTGACCGCCCGCAGCGCGGGCCTGCCGCTGCATGTGCTTCTGGGCGGGCGGGCGGTGGCGGACATGCCGCTCTATCACTCGATCACCTGCGTCGCCCCGGACGAGATGGCGCGCATGGCCCGCGAGGCACAGGCCCGGGGCATGACGCAGTTCCAGGTCAAGCTGGGGGCGGATGACGACTGGCTGGCGGATGTCGAACGGCTGCGGGCGGTGCGCGCCGCCGTGGGTCCCGGCCCGCTGGTCTATGGCGACTGGAACTGCGGCGCGAGCGCGCTTACCGCCACCCGCGTCGGCCGGGCGGTGGCGGATCTCGACGTGATGCTCGAACAGCCCTGCGCCACGATCGAGGACTGCGCCCATGTGCGCGCCGCCACCGGACTGCCGATGAAACAGGACGAAACCGCCCATGACATCCCCACCCTGCTCGACGCCCATGCCAGGGGCTGCATGGATGCGGTGGCCCTGAAACTGTCGAAATTCGGCGGGCTCAGCGCCACGCGCCGGGCCCGCGATCTCTGCCTTTCGCTGGGCACGCAGATGTGCATCGAGGACACCTGGGGCTCCGACATCACCACCGCAGCACTTCTGCATCTCGCGGCCGCGACCCCGGCGCGCGGCCTGATGAACACCTGCGACCTCTCGCATTACGTCACCCCGCGGCTCGACCCGTCGGCCCCCTCCCGCCACCGCGGCCGTATCGCCCCGCCCGAAGGCCCCGGCCTCGGCGTCAGTCCCGACATGGACCGCCTCGGCCCGCCCGACCTCATCCTGGACTAGGAGACACGCCATGCAGAAACTCACCTCCCAATCCGACTGGATCGCCCGCGCCCGCGAGGTCCTCCCCGCTGGCGGCTTCGGCAATTTCGACCCCGGCATCCTGATCCGCGAAGGCCGCGGCAGCCGCGTCATCGACGAGGACGGCAACGCGTATATCGACTACCTGATCGGCTCGGGGCCGATGCTGCTGGGCCATGGCCACCCGGAGGTGCTCGAAGCGATCCTGCAGCAGCTGCCCAGGGGCCAGACCTTCTTTGCCACCAACACCGCCGGGATCGAGCTGGCCGAGGAAATCTGCCGCGCCGTGACCTGCGCCGAACAGGTCCGCTATGTCGCCTCGGGCGGCGAGGCGGACATGTACGCGATCCGCGCCGCCCGCGCCTTCACCGGACGCTCCCGGATCGTCAAGTTCGAGGGCGGCTATCACGGCATGTCGCCCGAGGCGCAGATGTCGCTCGCCCCCTCCCGGCGCGTCAACTTCCCGCAGCCCGTGCCCGACAGCGCCGGCATCCCCCGGGGCGTGGCGGACGACGTGCTCGTGGCCCCCTTCAACGACCCCGACTACATCCGCTCGCTTCTGGCCGAACACGGGGATCAGGTGGCCGGCATCATCGTCGAACCGCTGCAGCGGATCATCCCGCCGATCCCCGGCTTTCTCGACCTTCTGCGCGAGGAGGCGGACAAATACGGCATCGTGCTGATCTTCGACGAGATCGTCACCGGCTTCCGCTTCGCCTATGGCGGCGCACAGGAGCTTTACGGCGTCACCCCGGACATCTGCACCCTGGGCAAGATCATCGGCGGCGGCTTTGCTCTGGCCGCCATCGCGGGACGCGCCGACATCATGGCGCATTTCGACAAGAGCGCGGTCGGAGCCGAAGGCTGGCTGATGCAGCTCGGCACGCTCTCGGGCGCGCCCGTGGCCTGTGTGGCGGGGCTCAAGACCATGGAAATCCTGCGCCGCGACGGCCAGTACGACCGCCTGCGCGCCCATGGCGAAAGGGTCATGGGGATGATGACGGCCGCGCTCGGGGGTCAGGGCATCGCCCACCGAATCGTCGGCGACCCCACCCTGTTCGATCCGGTCTTCCTCGACCGCGACGTGCGCGACTACCGCGACACGGCCTCGGCCGATGCCCGGGCCTCGGCCCGGTTCAACGCGGTGCTGCGCGCCGAAGGCATCTTCAAGGCCGGGGCCAAGACTTATCCGCACCTGGCCCTCACCGAAGAGGATTTCCAGCAGACCGAGGCGGCTGTGCAAAAAGCCGCCCGCGCCCTCGCCGACGCTTGAAAGCCCGGCGACAAGTCTTTAGAAAATCCGAAAACAAGCTTCGGATTTTCTGAACATGAGCCAGCCGCACACGCCGCAAACACCCCGGATGCCGGACGTCCACAGCGCCGAACCCATCCCCCCGGGCGCGCGGGACGCGATCGACGCCCTGCTCCTGTCGGGCGACCTCTTCCGCTACACCGCACCGCAGGACGCGCCCGTGGCCCTGCTGGAACGGGAATTCGCAGAGCTTCTTGGCACCCGCTACGCGCTGGCCGTCTCCAGCTGTTCCGCCGCGCTCTTCCTGTCGCTGAAATCCCTTGGCCTTGCCCCCGGTGCCAGGGTGCTGATCCCCGCCTTCACCTTTGCCGCCGTGCCCTCTTCGGTCGCCCATGCCGACTGCGTGCCCGTGCTCTGCGAGGTGGACGAAACCTACCGCGTCGACATCGACGATTTCACGGCCAGACTGCCGGGCGTCGATGCGGTGATCATCAGCCACATGCGCGGCCACACCTCGGACATGGACGCCATCATGGCGCTCTGCGACGCCGCCGGCATTCCGGTGATCGAGGATGCAGCGCACTCGCTGGGCACCACATGGGACGGGCGCAACATCGGCACGCTGGGCCGCGTGGGGTGCTTTTCCTTCCAGAGCTACAAGATGATCAACGCCGGCGAAGGCGGGATCATGATCACCGATGACGCCGATCTGGTGGCGCGCGCCGTGATCATGTCGGGCGCCTACGAGCACAACTGGGCCAAACACATGGCAACGCCGGATGCCGCCCTGTCCGATGCCTTCGGGCACTGGCAGAACCGCCTGCCGCTCTACAACCTGCGGCTCGGCAATCTTTCGGCCGCGGTGATCCGCCCGCAACTGCCCGAACTGGCCGGGCGCGTTTTGCGCGGGCGGGCCAATCACGACCATGTCGCCGCCCGGCTCGATGCGACGCCCTGGTTGTCGGTGCCCCGTCCGCTGGGCCCCGAACGCCGCGCGCCGGACTCCATTCAGTTCAACCTCGTCGACATGAGCGACGCCCAGGTCCGCGCCTTCACCGACGCGGCCGCGGCCCGCGGGGTCAAGGTCCAGGTCTTCGGACACAGCGCCGACAATGCCCGCGCCTTCTGGAACTGGCGGTTCCTGCCCGGCGACATGCCCGAGCTTCCGCGCACGCGGGCGATGCTCATGCGGGCCTGCGACGTGCGCCTGCCGGTCCGCCTGACCCGGGCCGAGCTTGATCTGATCGCAGAGGCGCTGATCTCGGCCGCCAGTGACGCGGCATGTCCCGACCGCGTCTTCGCCACCTGATTCCGCCGCCCACTCAGCAGCTGTCGGAGACGCCGGACACACGGATTTTCCCGATCACCCCGCCCCATTGAAAAATCTTTTCCGTGCGGGCGGCGCGGCCTTTCCGGGCCCGAAACGCGGTGCACAATCGTATACATATTGATTTTCCCGATGAGTCTCATGGCGTTGCCGAAAGCGCCTCAAAACACTCGACATGTGAAGAAATATTTTTTACCCTGATGAAACGCGACTCTTGGGAAGGGAAATGCGACAAAAAGGTTTTTTTTCAAAACGAGTCGTGACAATACTTAATTGGTGTAAATGCGGTTTTTCCGCATGAACCAAAAATGAACCAATAATAAGGGGCTCGCCCGAACGGCCTCGGCAAGACAGCACTACGATCCGAAACGGGAGGACAGCTGAATGGATACCGACATCGGTGCATTGACGGTGATTTTCACCGAATTCTACTACTGGGTTACCATCCCGCTCATGTTCCTCATCCATGTGGGTTTCTGCATGTATGAGGTCGGGGCGACACGCCACAAGAACCACGTCCACACTCTGATGAAGAACACGATGCTCATCCCGCTGGTGACCGTCACGTTCTTCTTCTTCGGCTGGTGGATCTACTTTGCCTTCCCGAACGGGCCCGGCATCACCGGCGGCCTCGTGCAATCGGACAACGCCGTTCCGTGGTCGCAGCTCATGGGCACCCACCTGGGCGGCTCGACCGAAACGCTGGAATCGGCCCAGGGCTATGGTGCCGATCTCGGCAACAGTTTCTGGAACCGCCTGAACGGCGTGTTCTGGGCGGCCTTCCTGCTGTTCAGCTGGACCGCGGCCTCCATCGTGTCGGGGGCGACGATCGAACGTATCCGCCCCTCGGCCTTCTGGATCCTCGCCGTTGTCATCGGCTCGGGCATGTGGATCATCGACGCCTCCTGGGGCTGGCATCCGGACGGCTGGATGGTCACACAGCTGGGCTATCACGATGCCTATGCGTCAGGGGTGATCCATGCGATCGCCGGTGGCTTTGCTCTCGGCGTGGTTGTCGTGCTGGGTCCGCGGATCGGCAAATTCGCCCCCGACGGCACACCACGCAACATCAACCCGCATAACAAGTGGCTGGTCACCATCGGCCTGTTCCTGATCTATACCGGGTTCTGGGGCTTCTATGTGGCCTGCAACGTGCCGATCATCGACTACGGCACTCTGGGAGGCGCCGAAGGCGTGGTGAACTACACCGCGACGACGATCTACCTTACACCTACGACCCTTTCGGCCATCGTGTTCAACTTCCTGATGTCTCTGTCGGGCGGTCTGATCATGGGCTACATCGTGTCCAAGGGCGACGCGTTCTGGACCTACTCGGCCGGTCTTGCCGGGGTCATCACGGCCTCTGCGGGCAATGACCTCTACCACCCGATCCAGGCAATGCTGATCGGTGCGGTTGGTGCCTATTGCGCCTACAAGCTGCACTTCTGGGTCGAACGCAAGTTCAAGATCGACGATCCGGTCGGGGCCATTGCCGTACATGGCTATGCCGGCTTCATCGGCCTCGTGATCGCGGGCTTCGTGCTCTGGGGTCATCCGGCCACCGCCGGCTACTACGATCCGCCGACGCTGATCACTCCCTGGGGCCAGTTCCTGGGCGCGATCATCATGTTCGTCGTACTGGGCTTCATCCCCGCCTTCGTCGTATCGAAGATCCTGAACGCCTTTGGCATGTTGCGTGTGCCGATCGCGGTGGAACTCGTGGGGCTCGACATGAGCGAGGAGATTGCCGAGGAAATGGACGCAATCGCCATTTCCGAAGCGGACATTGCCGAGGCCAAGCGCCTCGGTCTGCTGAGCTAAGGAGGAAGGACACATGTCAACGACACCTGTAGAAACCTGGGTCGGTGCAGACCTGTCCCAGATCGGCCCGATCTATCCGATGGTGGGGACGGAGTTCATCCTGCTCATCATCGGCGTGGCCTTCTGGCTCTGGTTCCACATTGCCCAGCTCCGGATCGAGAAACGGGAAATGGAGGCCGATGAGGCCGCCGCAAGGAGCCCGGAGCGACTGAAACGGGTCTTCGACGAGGAGGCGCACGAGTAACGCGCCTTTCCATGACCGGACCAAGACGCGGCCCCCGCCCTGTGCGGGGGCCGTTTTTCTTTGCTTGCACGCCGCGCGGCAGCGCGCAAAGCTCGCCCCATGACCGAGTTTTCCAAAGGGGCCGCCTGGATGCGCGGCCAGGTGATCCCCGTAGCCGAGGCCAGCATCGGCGTGACCGACTGGGGCCTCACCCATTCCGACGTGGTCTACGACGTGGTGCCGGTGTGGAACGGCGCGTTCTTTCGCCTGCCGGACTATCTCGCCCGGTTTCAGGCATCGGTGGCCTCCGCGCGTATGCAGATCGGCATGGACGGCGCGGCCATCGCACAGGCGCTGCACGCCATGGTGGCCCGGTCCGGCCTGAGATCGGCCTATGTCGCCATGGTCGCCGCCCGCGGCGCGCCGCTCATCCCCGGCAGCCGTGACCCGCGCGACTGCGCCAATCACTTCTACGCCTGGTGCGTGCCTTACGTGCATGTGGTCAAACCGGAGACCGCCCGGGCAGGCATCGCCCTGTGGCTCTCGGACACGACGCGCCGCATCCCGCCCGACAGCGTCAATCCGCGGGCCAAGAACTACCACTGGGGCGATTTCACCACCGGATTGTTCGAGGCCAGGGATCGCGGTTTCGAGACCGTGCTGCTGCCCGATCGCCATGGCAATGTCACCGAAGGCCCGGGCTTCAACGTCTTTGCGCTCAAGGGCGGCTGCGTGGTGACACCGCGCGACGGCGTGCTTCTCGGGATCACCCGCCAAACGGTGCTGGAGATGGCCCGCGCCGAGGGGCTGGAGATCGCAGAACGTGCCCTGCCCGTCGCCGAACTGCTCGAGGCCGACGAGGTGTTCCTCTCCACCTCGGGCGGCGGTGTGATCCCCGTGGCCCGCATCGGCGACCGGGTGTTTTCCAACGGCGCGGCCGGCGAGACGGCGCTGCGGCTGCGGGCGCGGTATTGCGCCCTGCTGGACGATCCGGCCTATCGCACCAAGGTATCTTACGCGTAGCGCATCCCGGATTTTGCGCAAAATCCGAACCAGAAAATGCGCATTTTCTGATCCGTTTTCCGCGCGGAAAACGTGCCCCGCTCACAGGATCGTCAAATCCTCGCGCAGAAACCCGTGCCGCGCAATCGCCGGGTCCACGATGCTGCGCTTCAGGATCGGTTTCAGCGTCGTCGCCACCTCGCCGGGCATGTCCTGCAATATCCCCTTGCGCGCGGTCAGGCTGATCGTGCGGCTGAGCGGCGCGAAGGGCAGCTCAAACACCTCGATCTGATCCGCGAACCGCTCGGCCCGGCCCAGCGCCAGCGGCGTCAGGATCGTCCAGCCCTGCCCCTGCCCCACCAGGGCCAGGATCGCGTGATAGCTGTCCAGCTCGAAACGATGCGGCAGGGAAATGTTTTGCCGCGCCATATGCGAGGTCACCAGGCGCCCCATGTAGTGGCGCTGCGTGTACTGGATCAGCGGCAGCCGCCTGAGATGGCGCAGCACCCGGTCATGATCCGTCACCGCGCCCTTGGGGGCCGCGACCACGAAAGGCTCGCGCAGGAGCGGATGCACCTCGACCCAATCGGCCTCACCGCCCAGCTCGGCCGCCACGATCACATCCAGTGCCCGCGCATCCAGCTGGTCATAGAGATGATGGCTCGCCCCGGTTTCCAGAAGGAACTGACACTCCTTCAGCTTTCCCGCCATATGGGTCAGCAGCTGCGGCGTCACATCCACTTCGAAATCCTCGATCATGCCCAGACGGAACCGCGTCAGGCGGCTGAGGTCCGACATCGCCAGCTCGGCCCGCGCCAGTGCCGCCTCGTTCAGGATGGCCTGCGCTCTGCGATGCATGATCTCGCCTGCCTTGGTCAGGCGCACGGGCCGCGCATTGCGGTCCAGCAGCGTGGCCCCGACCGCGCTCTCCAGGTTGCTCAGCTGCTGGCTGATTGTGGACGGGCTGGCCCCCAGCCGCTTGGCCGCGGCGGAAACCGACCGCTCGTCGGCGGCGGCCATGAACACCTCGATCCCCCACAGGGTGATCCGGCCCGGGCTCTCGACCACTTACTTGTCCAGTTTGGACAGCTTCTGCTGCAATTCGGCGAGCTGCTGCTTGATCTCGTCCAGATTGCCGTCCTCGGCCTCGGCCTCCGCCTTGCCGGTGCCGTCATCCTCCGCCTCAGGGGCGGTCCCGCCCTGAACGCCGGGAAAACTGCCCGCCATGGCCTTCATGAAAGCCTCCTGCTGCGCGCGCAGCGCCTCCATCCCGGGTATCCCCGCCAGCGGATTGGCCCGGGTCATGTTCTCCACCATCTTGGATTGCCCTTCGCGCAGCATCTCGAAGCTTTGCGACAGGAACTCGGGCACCATCGACTGGGCCTGGCTCTGATAGCTGCGCACCAGATCGGTCAGCACGTTGATCGGCAACATGTTCTCGCCGCGGCTTTCATGCTCGGCAATGATCTGGAGCAGGTATTGCCGCGTCAGGTCATCCCCCGATTTCAGGTCGATGATCTGGACGTCGCGGCCGTCGCGGATGAACTGGGCAATATCCTCAAGCGTCACGTAATCCGACGTCTCGGTATTGTAGAGCCGCCGACTGGCATATCGCTTGATCAGCAGCGAATTCGATTTGTCCCCCACGCCCGCGCCCTCCTGACAATGCAGCACTGCAGCATAGCCTAGACCGCAAATGCAGAAAAAGAAAGCGCCACGAACAAAGAAAGGGCGAGCCAGAGGCCCGCCCTTCTGAGTTTGCGCGCCCCAATGGGAGGAGCAGGACGCGCTATCTCAGGCCCGCTTACTTGGCAGCAGCGGTGGCTTTCTTCGCAGCAGCCGTCACTTCGTCGGTTGCTTTCTTGACGGCCTTGGAGGCGTCTTCCTGCAGTTCCTTGCCGGTTGCCATCATCAGTTCGACGGTTTCCATCTGCACTTTCTTGGCGACCTCGGCAAAGGCAGCCATGTTCTCGGCGGCCACTTCGGCGTTGGCCGATGCGAAATCGGTCACGGCCTTGGCGTAGTCGGCGGGCTCGGATTTGACCTTGGTCACGTCGTTCATGCGGGCCAGGGTGTCTTTGGTCCATTTGGACGAGATTTCAGCCGACTGTTCGGCAGCTTTCAGAGCCACGCCCGAGAATTTTTCGTTGAGGGCAGCCTGGTTCTTGAAGGCATCTTCGATGGCTTTGGTGTCCACCGGGAATGCGCCCAGGAAGTCTTTCATCATCGCGTTGAAGTCTTGTGCTTTTGCCATTGGTTTGATCCTTGATGTATCTGGTGCGGGGGTCCCGCTGTTTTGCGTCTGAACCCTATGTACATGCTGCGCTGCGGCATTTCAAGGATTTTTCTGCACTGCAGCATAATTTTTCCCAAAAAACATGTAATCGCCTGAAAAGTAACGATCTATTCTTGGATTTCCGCCGCCTTACGCATCACATAGGTGCCCGGAGCGGGCGAAATCGGCGGGAAATCATCCGATCCCGGCGCCCGCGCGGCCACTTTCTTGCCCGACCGCTTGCGCAGCCAGGCCTCCCAGCGCGGCCACCACGACCCCTCGTGAAACTCTGCCCCCGCGAACCAGTCATCGGCATCCGCCGCAAGGTCCTCGTTGGTGAAATGGCCGTATTTCTTTTTCGACGGCGGGTTCACGATCCCGGCGATATGGCCCGATTGCGAGACAAGGAACGTCTTGTCCCCGGACCCCATCTTCTGGACGCCGCGATAACAGTCCTTCCAGGCGGCGATATGATCCGTCTCGCAGGTGACCGCCATCACCGGGACCTGCACATCAGCCACATCCAGCACCTCGCCCATCAGCTCGAACCTGCCCTCGGCGAACTCGTTGCGCTGGCACAGGCCCCGCAGATACTGCGTGGTCATCCGGCCCGGCAGGTTCGACCCGTCCCCGTTCCAGTAAAGCAGGTCAAAGGCGGGCGGGTTCTCACCCATCATGTAGGACTTGATCGCCGGCTGGTAGATCAGGTCGTTGGACCGCAGAAAGCTCATCGTGCGCCCCAGGATAAAGGACCGCAGCACGCCGCGCGCCTCGACCTCCGCCGCGATGCCTTCGATGAAATCGTCCTGCAGGAAGGGCGTGAACTCGCCCTGCTCCGAGAAATCCGTAAGCGCGGTAAAGAAGGTGGCCGACTTGATCGACCTGTCGCCCCGCTTGCTGAGCAGCGACAGCGTCAGCGCCAGCGTGGTGCCCGCGATGCAATAGCCCACCGCATTCACCTGTTTGACACCGCAGATTTCCTTGGCCACCCGGATCGCGGCCAGGTATCCGTCCTCGATGTAGTCCTCCATGCCCACCTCGGCATAGCTGGCATCGGGGTTTACCCAGGACACGACAAACAGCGTATAGCCCTGGTCCACGATCCAGCGGATCATGCTGTTCTGTTCCTTGAGGTCGAGGATGTAGAACTTGTTGATCCAGGGCGGGAACAGCACGATCGGCGTGGAATGCACCTTCTCGGTGCTGGGGGCGTATTGGATCAGTTCCATGATCCTGTCGCGGTAAACCACCTCGCCCGGCGCCGTGGCGATGTTCTCGCCAATGGCAAAGGCCCCCTCATCGGCCAGCCGCACGACCATCTCGCCGTGGTTGGCCTCGATATCCGCAACCAGGTTTTCCAGCCCCTTGACCAGGCTCTCGCCATCCGTCTCAATGGCCTTTTCCAGCGCGTCGGGATTGGTGCCCAGAAAATTCGTGGGCGCCATCATGTCGACGATCTGACGCGCGAAATACTCCAGCCGCTGCTTTTCCTTGGGCTCCATGTCCTCGATGTCATCGACGGCCTTCTGGATCGCCTGCGCATTCACCGCATATTGCTGCTTGATATAGTGAAAGAAGGGATGCGTGTTCCACAACGGGTTGGAGAACCGCCTGTCGCCCTTCAGCGGGTCCTCATGCTCGGGGTCGACCTCGGCCTCGAGCCTGAGCAGGTTCTGCTGGACCTCCATGAAATGGCGCACGGACTTGCCCCAGTATTCCAGCTGCTTCTCGTAAATCTTGCCGGGGTTCTCCAGCACATCGGCCCACATCGACGCGGCGGCCTGCGCAAACAGGTCCTGGCCCGGCCCATGCAGCGTGGGATTCGCCGGCTTCTGACGCGAGAACGCCTGCACCAGCCGTTCGGTCAGCGCCTCGATGCGTGCCAAATTGGCATTGATTGTCTCACTATTTGCACCTGCGGCATCGTCATCCGTTGCCATATTCAATTTTACCCCGTAGTCTATTCTGCAATGCAGCATGTAGTGCGGAACGCCGCAGCTTCCCATGCGACGAAACGAACCGGCAGGCTTGGCCAACCCAGGAGAACGCGATGCGGTACATGATGACCTACGATCTGATGGAGACCGTTCGCAATACCAATCAATGGTTGGGCGCAACTGCCCTGTCCATGGCATCCTACCCTATTTTTTCCATGGCACCCAACCCCGCGTTTCAATGGATGGCCGCCTGGGGCGAAGTGACCGAGCGGACCTTCCAGCGCATGGTCACGAAACCGGACTGGGGAATCGAATCGATCACCGGCGAGGACGGCCGCGATCACCTGATCAGCGTCGAGCCGGTGATCTCGCGCCCCTTCGGCGATCTGATCCGCTTCAACGTGGCCGGCCGCGCCGATATGGACCGGCGCGTGCTTCTGGTGGCACCGATGTCCGGCCACTACGCGACGCTGCTGCGCTCGACCGTGAAATCGCTGCTGCCCGATTGCGACGTCTATGTCACCGACTGGCACAATGCCCGCGACATCCCGGTCAGTCAGGGCAAGTTCGACGTCGAGGATTATACGCTCTACCTTGTTGATTTCATGCGTGAACTGGGATCGGACATCCATGTGATCGCGATCTGCCAGCCGGTGCCTCTGACGCTCGCCGCCACGGCCTATCTGGCCGAGCAGGACCCCGATGCACAGCCCCGCTCTCTGACCCTGATCGGCGGCCCGGTGGATCCGGATGCCAGCCCCACCGAGGTGACCGATTTCGGCCGCCGCGTCACCATGGGCCAGCTCGAAGAGACAATGATCCAGCGTGTCGGTTTCAAATATCCCGGCGTCGGCCGCATGGTCTATCCCGGCCTGCTGCAGCTTGCGTCCTTCATGTCGATGAACGCCGAACGCCACGCCGGGGCCTTTACCGACCAGATCGCCCGCGTCACCCGCGGCGAGGCCAGCGACCGCGACCCGCACAACAAGTTCTACGACGAATACCTCGCCGTCATGGACATGCCGGCCGAATTCTACCTCTCCACGGTCGAGCGCATCTTCAAGGGGCTCGAAATTGCCCGGAACGAATTTGTCGTGGCCGGCCACAAGGTCGATTTCGGCGCGATCACCCGCGTGGCGGTCAAGACCGTCGAGGGCGGCAAGGACGACATTTCGGCCCCCGGTCAGTGCGTTGCGGCACTTGACCTTCTGACCGGCCTTCCGGATGCGAAAAAGGCCAGCTATGTCGAGCCCGAGGCCGGCCATTACGGCATTTTCGCAGGCCGGTCCTGGCGCAACAATATCCGGCCCCTGGTGCTGGATTTCATCGACGCCAATTCCGAGGCCCCGGCCCAGCGCAACCGCACCAAGCCGCGCCAGCCCAGGCCCGCGAACAAGCCCGCGAACAAGAACAACGCCGCCTGAAAACAGCGCCGTGTCAATATCTTAGGTGTTCGGCACCTCCGGCTCGACCTGCGTGTGCAGAACCAGCGGCTGGCGCATCCAGTCGCGCAGAGCATCGGTCGTGGCGTCCGACTGCTCCAGCACCGGCAGATGCCCCGCGCCCTCGATCACCGTGAGATGCCCGTAGGGAATGAGATCGGCCATGAAACTGTGCCGCTTGACCGGCGTCAGCCCGTCATGCTCGCCGCACAGCACCAGCGCGGGCACCTTGCAGCGCCGCAGCGTCGACTGGTAATCCCGCCGCCGCTGCATCGCCCTGAGCTGCCGCAGCAGAATCTCCGGCCCCAGGTGCAGGGCCATGTCCTCGACCAGCGCCATCACCTCGGCCCTCAGCGGCCCCGGGGCCAGCGCGTTGCCCCCGATCATTCCCTGCACCATATCGCGCACCTGACCTGCGCGGGCCTTGATGATGATCGGTTCCAGGTCCGCCGAGCTTTGCGGCGTCTCGGCCAGCGCATTGGTGTCCATCAGCGCGATCCGGCTCACCCGGTCGGGCGCGCGGCGCAGGATTTCCATCGCCACGATACCGCCCAGCGACAGCCCCGCCAGAGCGAACCGCCGCGGCAGCACATCCAGCAGCCCCGACGCGATCTCCTCAATCCGCTCGCCCTGGGTGATCGGGGCCACGGTCACGGCCATTTCCGGGCTGAGTGCGGCAAGTTGCGGGCCAAAGACGCGCGCATCGCACATCATCCCCGGCAACAGCACCAATGGCTCCCGCATCTGAACGATCTCCCCCGTGGTTCCGCCTGATTTTCCGCCTCGCCGCCACAATGGCAGAGATGCCGGACCCGTCAAGCCTCAGGGGTAGCTGATCCCGCGAAAGGCCGGGAAATCGGCGTATCTTGCGCGCCGCTCCGCCGGTGTTTCCCCCGGCGCGTCCCCCGGCGCCAGAAGCGTGCCGCGCGGCGCGATATAGCTGGCGATGATGCGTCGCGGACGGGCCCGCCAGCTCAGGTTCATCGCGCAGAGCCTGGGAAAGAACCACAGGTCCGAAAACGGCAGGCTGTCATGGATCCACCAGGCCAGGTCGCGCCAGTCGCGGCCCGCCTCATACTGATCGGCAAACCACGGGATCACCAGGCTGGTGCCCGCCCCGCGCCTGCCACCGTCCTCCCGGTCCCAGATGTGATGCCCGTAATTGGCGTCGTTGCGCGCACAATTCAGTTTGTTTTCATTGCCATAGCGGTTCAACTGGGGCGATCGGTAGCCCGACCGGATGGCGATCCTCCCGAATGTCTCCTGCAACGGGTCCAGCAACTCCCGGCACAGCATCCGCCCGTTCTCGATCGCCCGGTCCGGGTTTTCGGGGATGTTCGGGATGCGGTGAAAGCTGCCGATCTCGGAATACAGAAAATCGCGCATGTAGAAATGTCTGCTCAGCCGCACGCGGCCCAGGGTCTCCAGGCTCCACATGCTGCGCGGACGTCTCATGCCCAGCCGTTCCAGCGGAACGCGCCGTCCTCGCGCAGCGGTGAAAACGGGTTGAACGCCACTTCCCAGACATGCCCGTCAGGATCGGCGAAATACCCGATATGCCCGCCCCAGAACACGTCATGCGGCTCTTTGAGGATGCGTGCTCCGGCCTCTCTGGCGGCGTCCATGACCGTCGCCACGTCGTTCTTCCAGCGCACGTTATAGGCCAGCGTCGCGCCGCCCGTGCCCATCTCGCTCTCGTCCAGCCCCATGTCCCGCGCAAGCTCGGCCCTGGGATACAATCCCAATGTCTGGCCGAGCAGGTCGAACGCCACGACCCCGTCGGGGCTGTCTTCGCGCGTCCAGCCCAACGCCTCGTAGAATGCCGTGGCCCGCGCGAGGTCCGCGACCCCCAGCGTGATCAGCGAGACCCGCGGCTCCATCACTCCCGTTCGTTGATCCATGTCGTTATCGTCTCCTCCTCGTGATCCAAGTTGCCCGGGCGCATGATGTCGCCCGCCACAACTTGCGCGCAAGGGTCGTCAGTTTCTGTCAGCAGGCGCCTCAGGCCGCCCGGGCGATCACGTCTTCCGCCGAGCTTTCGATCAGGGCCAGACAGTCCGTATCGGAAAACCGGTGATCGGCCCCATCGACCAGCGTCAGCCGCATATCCGGTCCTACGCAATGTTCTAAAACACGCAAAGCGACTGACTTATCCACATCTTCATCCGCAGTTCCTTGCAAAAATCGAACAGGAACCGAGATTATCAACGGGTCACGCAACACCAGGTTCCGCCGCCCGTCCTCGATCAGCCGCCGCGTGATGATGTAAGGCTCGCCATAGTCGCTGGGCAGAGCGACCTGACCCTTGTTCTGCAGCTCGGCCTTCTGGCTGTCGGAAAACCCCGCCCACATCGCGTCCTCGGTGAAATCGGGGGCCGCGGCGATGGTCACCAGCCCGGCGACCGTTTCCGGCATCGCCCGCAGGCACAAAAGCGCGATCCAGCCGCCCATGGACGACCCCACCAGCACCTGCGGCCCCTCGGTCAGCGCGGACAGGACCGCCATCGCATCCTCGGCCCAGTCGCTGATGCAGCCGTCGGTGAAGGCTTCGGAGGATTGCCCATGCCCGGAATAATCGAAGCGCAGGAACGCGCGGCCCGTGCGGCGCGCCCAGGCCTCCAGATGCACCGCCTTGGTACCCTCCATGTCGGATTTGAACCCGCCCAGGAACACCACGCCCGGCCCCTGGCCTTCTGTTTTCCGATAGGCGATCCTGCGGCCGCTCGCCGCGGTGAAAAACGCTGGTTGGCCCATGTCACTCCCTGCCGAAACCCGTTGTCCCGGGCAAGTGTCCGGTCCGGACGGAGATTCTGCAAGGCCCGCGTCGCGCGCCGTGGCGTCAGAGAACCGAGCCCAGCCGCTGTTCGATCTGATTGAGCAGACCGGGCGTCCGGGCGCAGGACGGCGCCACAAACCCGGCGGTCGTGCCGGTGTCGGGTTCGGAGTCGGCCAGAGCCGATTTCAGCACCTGCAAATCCTGGTCCGACAATCCGAACTGCGCCTGCACGTCGCGTATGGAAGGTTGCATTTCCCTGGTCCTCTATGCCTGCCCCCGGCAGGTGACACTTTGGACGCTAGGAGGGTTCCGGTGATTTGGCAACATGGTTTTTTCAATATTTTCAATGTGTTGCCGTGGACCATTGCATACAATTGCGCACCATCGCACATGATGCTCCACCCCTGGCATCCCCCGGACGCCATCGCCGCCTTGACACGCGCGGGCACCCTTGCCAAACAGGCGCCGCACATATCCTTACCCGCAACCGGGCGTTCCGTAGGCGCCAAACCGACGAGGAGACCGGCCGATGGCCCAGATTTCCCTGACCTTTCCCGATGGCAACGCGCGCGACTACGCGCCCGGCATCACCCCGGCCGAGATTGCCGCCGACATTTCGAAATCCCTTGCGAAAAAGGCGATCTCGGCCACGGTCGACGGCCAGCATTGGGACCTGCAATGGCCGATCACCGCCGATGCCCGCATCGCCATCCACACCCTGCAGGACGAGGCGCAGGCCAATGAGCTGATCCGCCACGATCTGGCCCATATCATGGCCCGCGCCGTGCAGGAGATCTGGCCCGATGTGAAGGTCACCATCGGCCCGGTGATCGAAAACGGCTGGTACTATGATTTCGACCGCGCCGAGCCTTTCACCCCCGAGGATCTGGGCCTCATCGAGAAGAAGATGAAGGAGATCATCAACGCCCGCGATCCGGTGCGCACCGAGGTCTGGGACCGCGCCCGCGCGATCCGGCATTACGAGCAGAGCGGCGAGCCCTTCAAGATCGAGCTGATCGACGCCATCCCCGGCGACGAGCCGCTGCGCATGTACTGGCACGGCCACTGGCAGGACCTCTGCCGCGGCCCGCATCTGCAACATACCGGGCAGGTTCCGGCGGACGCCTTCAAGCTGATGAGCGTGGCGGGGGCCTATTGGCGCGGCGACTCGAGCCGCCCGATGCTGCAGCGCATCTACGGCGTCGCCTTCCAGAACAAGGACAAGCTCAAGGCCCACCTGCACATGCTTGACGAGGCCGCCAAGCGCGATCACCGCAAGCTGGGCCGCGAAATGGACCTCTTTCACATGCAGGAGGAGGCCCCCGGTCAGATATTCTGGCACCCCAACGGCTGGACCATCTATACCGAGCTTCAGGACTACATGCGCCGGATGCAGCGCAAGGGCGGCTATGTCGAGGTGAACACGCCGCAGGTGGTGGACCGCAAGCTGTGGGAGGCATCCGGGCACTGGGAGAAGTATCAGGAGCATATGTTCATCGTCGAAGTGGACGAGGATCACGCGCGCGAAAAATCCATCAACGCGCTGAAACCCATGAACTGCCCCTGCCATGTGCAGATTTTCAACCAGGGCCTCAAAAGCTATCGCGACCTGCCCCTGCGTATGGCCGAGTTCGGCAGCTGCAACAGGTATGAGCCGTCCGGCGCGCTGCACGGGATCATGCGGGTGCGCGGCTTTACGCAGGATGACGGACATATCTTCTGCCGCGAAGACCAGATCGAGAGCGAAACCGCGGAATACATCACCTTTCTCAGTCAGGTGTATCACGACCTCGGCTTCGACGAGTTCAAGATCAAGTTCTCCGATCGCCCCGAGACCCGCGCCGGGTCCGACGAGGTCTGGGACAAGGCCGAGGAGGCGCTGCTCGGCGCCACCCGCGCCGCGGGCATCGAGCCCGAGATGAACCCCGGCGAGGGCGCGTTCTATGGCCCGAAGCTGGAGTTTGTCCTCACCGACGCCATCGGCCGCGACTGGCAATGCGGCACGCACCAGGTCGATTTCGTCCTGCCCGAGCGGCTTGACGCCACCTATATCGGCGAGGACGGGGCCAAACACCGCCCCGTCATGCTGCACCGCGCCACGCTGGGCAGTTTCGAGCGTTTCATCGGAATCCTGATCGAGGAACATGCCGGCAGGCTGCCCTTCTGGCTGGCCCCGCGCCAGGTGGTGGTGGCTTCCATCGTGTCCGAGGCCGACGCCTATGTGCACGAGGTCGTGGCCAGGCTGCGCGCCGCCGGGGTCCGGGCCGAGGCCGACATCCGTAACGAAAAGATCAACTACAAGGTCCGCGAACATTCCGTCGGCAAGGTGCCGGTGATCCTCGCCTGCGGTCTGCGCGAGGTCGAAGACAGAACCGTCTCCGTCCGCCGCCTGGGCGAGAAGCAGACCTCGGTCGAAACGCTGGAAACTGTAACAAATGCCCTTTCGGCCGAAGCGACGCCTCCCGATCTGATTGTAACATAAACGGGTTTTGGCGGCTGATCAGACCGTTTCCACGAACTGGTCAGCCACAGGCAAACCATCAAGCTACTGTTTTTATTCATTTTTGATATTTCGAGCACCTGACATCTTCTAACGCACGCGTGTCTGACGGCCTCGTGAATAGCCAGATTCCCTCTGCCCGACTTATTGTTTGCGTGTCGCCGCCGAAGACACAGTTCTGAGGACGGCGGTGGACACCGAAATCAAACCCAAGGGAGATACCCAAATGTCGAAAATCATGAAGACCGTTGCCATTGCCGGCGCCGTCACCGCAGCCCTGGCCGCCCAGACCGCACCCGCGGCCGCCCAGGAAAAGGAAAAGTGCTACGGCGTTTCGCTGGCTGGCCAGAATGACTGCAAGGCCGGTGCCGGCACCACCTGCGCAGGCACCTCGACCGTGGACTACCAGGGCAACTCCTTCACCCTCGTCGATGCCGGCACCTGCGCCGAGATCGAGCTTCCGGCCATGGCCGACGGCACGCCCCGCATGGGCTCGCTCGAAGAGCTGTCGCGCGATCTGCCCAGCTGAGCTATACGTCCAAAGGCGCGCGGGGTCTCTTCGCGCGCCCTTTTATGCGCCCTCCGCCTGTCAAAGGGGCCCGACATGCCCGATGCCTCCTCGCCCTTCCCGTCGCTGCCCCATGCGCCCGGCGTCGGCTACAAGCCACAGCACTTTGCCCGGATCATGGCGGATGCGACCCCCGTGGAGTGGCTCGAAATACATGCCGAAAACTACATGGGTGACGGTGGCCGCCCCATCGCGCAACTGCGCCATCTGTCTGAAAGATTTGCCATTTCTGTGCATGGCGTCGGGCTCAGCATCGGCGGCGAGCGCGATCTCGACCCCGATCATCTCGCCCGTCTCAGGCATCTGTGCGACTGGCTCAACCCCGCCAGCTTTTCCGAACATCTGGCATGGTCGACCCATGACAGCCACTTTCTCAATGACCTGCTGCCGCTGCCCTACACCGACGCCACGCTGAGCCGCACCGCCGACCATATCGACCAGGTGCAGGAGGTGCTGGGCCGCCGGATGCTCCTGGAAAACCCCTCCTCCTACCTCGCCTTCGCCGAGAGCACCTGGGAGGAAACCGATTTCCTGCGCGAAATCACCCGCCGCACCGGCTGCGGCCTGCTGCTGGACGTCAACAACGTCTTTGTCTCGGCCACCAATCTGCGGCTGGACCCCCGCGCCTATATCGACAGCTTTCCCACTGAAAAAGTTGGTGAAATCCACCTCGGCGGCCATGACGAGGACCATGATGACCATGGCGCGCCGCTGCTGATCGACAGCCATGGCCGCGAGGTCGCCGATCCGGTCTGGGCGCTTCTGGATTATACGCTCGAACGCATGGGCCCCCGGCCGCTCCTGATCGAATGGGACGCCGATGTGCCCGACTGGCCCACGCTTGCCGCCGAGGCGCGCCGCGCCGAAACCGCGCTGGCCCGCGCTCGCGTCCCGGCTGCGTCATGACCGTCAGCCAGACCGACTTCAACGCGGCGCTTCTCGACAGCGCCCGCGACGTGCCACCCGGCCTCACCGACGGGCTGGGCCAACCCGCCGGCGCGCGGTTCTCGGTCTATCGCAACAATGTCGCGGTCAGCCTGACCGAGGCGCTCGAACTGGGCTTCCCGGCCATCCGGAAACTCATCGGAGAGCAGAATTTCAAGGCCATCGCGGGCGTTTTCCTGCGCCAGCATCCGCCCGGCACGCCCCTGATCAGCCAGTATGGCGCCGCATTCCCGGCGTTTCTCGAAGAGTTTGCACCGCTGGCTCACCTGCCCTATCTCGCGGATGTGGCCCGGCTCGAACAGGCTTTGCGCGTGTCCTACCACGCGGCGGACGCAACGCCGGCCGACCCTGCAATCCTGCAAGACCTCGCCCCCGAAACCCTGCTCGCCGCGCGCTTCACCCTCGCCCCCGCCGTGCATGTGATCCGCTCGGGGTATCCGGTGCATGGCATCTGGGCCTACAACATGGAGGACGGAGCGCCGAAACCGGCCGCCATCGCGCAATCCGTGCTCGTCACCCGCCCCGAATTCGACCCCGAAGCGACCGCGATCGACGCGCCCACCGCCCGTTTCATCACCGCCCTGCAAACCGGCGCAACCCTGGGCCAGGCCTTTGACGCCGCCCTGGACGAGGCCCCCGATTTCGACGCCTCGCCCGCGCTCGGCCTGCTGCTGGGCCAGTGTGCCATCACCGCCATCACCACCACCGGAGACGCCCCATGAACACGCTCTTTGCCCTGCACAATGCCGTCTTTGACCGCATCGGGCGCGCCGACTGGCTCCTGCCCAGCCTCGCGCGCTTCCTCTTCGCGGCGCTCCTTGCGATGTATTTCTGGGTGTCGGGCCTGACCAAGCTGGGCGACGGCCTCTTGGGGATATTCTCCCCCTCCACCGGCGCCTATGCCCAGATATTTCCCCGCGTGATGGACGAGGTGCTCTACGACACCTCCCAGCTCGGCCTCTTCCACACCCTCGTGGTCATGGCCGGCACCTGGGCCGAATTCCTGCTGCCGCTGCTGATCGTCATCGGCCTGCTGAGCCGCCTCGCGGCGCTCGGCATGATCGGCTTCATCATCGTCCAGACCCTGACCGATCTCTTTGGCCACGGCGTCATAAACGAGCCCACGACCGTCGGCGCCTGGTTCGACAAGGTGCCCGGCAGCCTCATCATGGACCAGCGCGCGCTCTGGCTTTTCCTGCTGATCGTGATCGTGGTCAAGGGCGCAGGCCCGCTTTCGCTGGACCGCCTTCTGGGCACACGCGCAACGCCGGCCAGGGCCTGATCCCCCGGCTTCTTTCTGGTCTCAAATACCCGAATATCCCACGGCCCGCCACACACGCGGGCCATTTGCCTCAATGCGTCTTTTCCACGTCCGGCGCGCGCGCCGCGATCGCCAGAACCCCGGCCAGGCCCGTCATCCCGATGGGAAACATCGTGGTGAACCGGAACCCGAACCCGTAGAGCATCAGCCCGCAGGCCACCAGCAACAGCACCCCGCCCCAGAGCGCCCGGTAGCGCGCCATCGCGCCCCCCGCAATGGCCAGCAGAGGGGCCAGGAAACTCACGGCGCGCACCAGGCCCACATTCTCCACCTGGCGCGCGATGCCGTCGATCTCGCCCACCTGCTCGACGCCCACGGTATAGCCATAGGCGACAAACCCCATGAGCATCGCCATGATGCCCCCGATGATGCCCAAAACAGATGCCGCGTTTCTCATGACTACCCTCCTGCCGGTTCCCTGCCACATAAGCGCTCAGGACGCATGTCCAAGCCATTGCGCCTCTGACGCGGCGTCCCAGCCCAGCGTCATCCGGTCGCCCTCCACGATCAGCGGCCGCTTCATCAGCGCCGGATGCGCGGCGATCAGCGCCAGCGGCTCACCCGCCCGCTCCGCCGCGCTCAGGCCCCGCCAGGTGGTCGAGCGGGTGTTGAGCAACGCCGTGCCGAACGCGGCCCAGGCGGCGTCCATCACGGACGCGGGCACAGCCGCCTCGCGCACATCCACCAGCTCGGCTTCGGGACATGATTTCAACGCCTTGCGGCACGTATCGCACGTCTTCAACCCATAGATTTTCATGACCCGCCCTCCCGGTGTCCTGCCCCCTGCATAGCCCGCTCTCACAAAACCGTCACGCGGTTTTCCTTGCTTTTTCCCGCGTCCAGCCAATCTTAGTAGATGCAGGGCGCCGACCGGTGCCCGGCCATGACCCGGCATGACGGCCCGGGGACTTGACGATAAAGGAGAAGCGGAATGCCCACCGGCACCGTGAAATGGTTCAACACCACCAAAGGCTATGGCTTCATCGCGCCCGAGGATGGCGGCAAGGACGTGTTCGTACACATCTCGGCCGTCGAACGCTCGGGCCTGACGGGGCTCGCAGATGATCAGAAGGTCTCGTTCGAGCTCGAAGAGGGCCGCGACGGACGCCAGATGGCGGGCAATATCAGCCTGCTCTGAGCACAAGAAAAGCCGCCTCATCCCGGGGGATCAGGCGGCTTTCACCGATGTCACCGCAACGGCCCGCGCCCGGCGGGGCTCAGGAACAGCCCTTGGTGCCTTCCTGGCAATAGGCCCGCGCGCTGTACTGACGCTTCTTGACCTTGACCTTGGCGCGCTTGGGCTGCGCCATGACCTGCTGATAGGTCATGCTGGTCGTCGGCTGGCCACAGCAGATCACCCCGTTCAGCACGACCGGCTGAAGCCCGGTCGGGCAGTAATTCTCGTTGGTGGCATAGGGATAGAGCGTGACCTGCGCCTGCGCCGCCCCGGCCCCGAAGACGCCCACGGTCATCGCCGCGGCCAAATATACTGAACGTTTCATGAAATCCCCCGTTTTTTCGTCACAACCACCCTTGTCGTGGGGCCCATGCTACCAAGGCCCGCGCCCCTGTCAATTTCTTTGACCGGAAACCCGGCGTTCCCGCGCAGCGCGCGGGCTCGGTCTATGCGCCGGTTTCCCGGCCTCTATCCGGCCAGTTTCCGCGCGACGACCCAGGCCAGCGGCACGGCCAGCACATAGCCCAGAACCGCGGCCCCCACGATCACCGCCACGCCGTCATTGCCGGTCACCAAAGCCGCAATCACCGCCGCCCCGGCCAGCGTGGAGCCGATGAAAATATGCAGGACCAGGATCAGCCAACCCATGTCGCTCTCCTTCCGACGTTTCGATGCGCGCAGTCTACCGCAGCCGCGCGCACGCCGCGTTGAGCAAGGTCAAACCGCGCATGTCCTGCAAAAGGGCGTGTCGGGCAAAAGCTCCAGCCGCGCCTGGGAAATCTCGTCCCCGCATTTCTGACAGATGCCATAATCGCCGCTGGCAATCCGCCCCAGCGCCGCATCGATGCGCCGCAGCTCGGCCATCTCCTGATGCCCCAGCCCCTCCAGCACCTCGTCCCCCTGCCGCTCGGACGAACGGTCCTCCCAATCCTTCGGCGGCTCCTTGTCAAGCGTGTGCTCGACCTCCAGCAAATGCCCCGCCAGCTCCTCGCGGCGGGCCTTCAGACGGGCTTCATAGGGGGCTGTGTCCATGGGGTGTCCTCCTCTTGGGTGGTTGGAGGATGGGGGAAGCGGACGAGGGGGGCCTTGATGTGGGTCAAGTGCGACATTCGTTCTACGGGCGCCCCGCACCACACCAGCGCCCGAACCCAGGGGGCGAAGGCCGTCTCGGAAACTGGCCGCTGGACAGTTTCAGGCCGTAGCGGGCGAAGTGTCTGACGTCAGCGCCGACGGGTCCAATTCGAGCAATTTGATCAGAGAGTGTTTCTGGCGCATCGACCGTATCCCGGGCAAAATCCAAGGAGATGGCTTCCGCTGGCGATGTCGGTCAAGCCTCGCCGTACTTTTTTAGCTGTCCATCTTCAACGCCGAAATAAACGCCTCCTGCGGAATATCCACCTTCCCGAACTGGCGCATCTTCTTTTTGCCGGCCTTCTGCTTTTCCAGCAGCTTCTTCTTGCGGGTCGCGTCGCCGCCGTAACACTTCGCCGTCACGTCCTTGCGCAGCGCCGACAGGGTCTCGCGGGCGATCACCTTGCCGCCGATCGCCGCCTGAATAGGTATCTTGAACATGTGGCGCGGGATCAGGTCCTTGAGCTTCTCGCACATCGCCCGGCCACGCATTTCCGCGCGGTCCCGGTGCACCATCATGCTGAGCGCATCCACCGGCTCGTCATTCACCAGGATCGACATTTTCACCAGGTTGTCCTCGCGATACCCCTCCATCTGGTAGTCGAAACTCGCGTACCCCTTGGTCACCGATTTCAGCCGGTCGTAGAAGTCGAACACCACCTCGTTGAGCGGCAGATCATACACCACCATCGCGCGGCTGCCCGCATAGGTCAGGTCGATCTGGATGCCGCGCCGGTCCTGGCAGAGCTTGAGCACATCGCCGAGATATTCGTCCGGCACCAGGATCGTCGCCTTGATCCGCGGCTCCTCGAGGTGATCGACAAGGCTCATGTCCGGCATGTCGGCGGGGTTGTGCAGGTCCACCTTGCTCCCGTCCTTCATGTAGATGTGGTAAATCACCGAGGGCGCCGTTGTGATCAGCTCGATGTCATATTCCCGCTCGATCCGGTCGCGGATCACCTCCAGATGCAAAAGCCCCAGGAACCCGCAGCGAAAGCCGAAGCCCAGCGCGGCGGATGTCTCCATCTCGAAGGAAAACGACGCATCGTTCAGCGCCAGCTTGTCGATCGCATCGCGCAGGTCCTCGAACTCGGCACTGTCCACCGGGAAAAGCCCGCAGAACACCACCGGCTGGGACGGCTTGAACCCCGGCAGAGGCGTCTCGGCGCCCTTTTTCTCATGGGTGATCGTGTCGCCGACCTTGGTGTCGCGCACCTGCTTGATCGAGGCGGTGATGAACCCGATCTCACCCGGCCCCAGCGCCTCGACCTTCTGCATCGCGGGCCGGAAGACGCCGATCGTGTCCACGCCGTATTTCGCGCCGGTCTGCATCATCCTGATCTGGTCGCCCCGCCTGAGCACCCCGTCCATGATCCGCACCAGCACCACGACGCCCAGATAGGGGTCATACCAGCTGTCCACCAGCATCGCCTTCAGGGGCGCATCCGCATCCCCCTTGGGTGCCGGCAGATGCTGCACGATGGCCTCCAGAACCTCCGCGATCCCCTGGCCGGTCTTGGCGCTCACGGCAATGGCCCCGCTGGCGTCGATGCCGATCACATCCTCCACCTGCTCGGCCACCCGGTCGATGTCGCTGGCCGGCAGGTCGATCTTGTTGAACACGGGCACGATCTCGTGATCGGCGTCGATGGCGTGATAGACATTGGCCAGCGTCTGCGCCTCGACGCCCTGCGTGCTGTCCACCACCAGCAAGGACCCTTCGACGGCCCGCATCGACCGGCTCACCTCATAGGCGAAATCCACATGGCCCGGCGTGTCGATCAGGTTCAGCACATAGGCCTCGCCATTCGCGGCGGTATAGTCGATCCGCACCGTCTGCGCCTTGATGGTGATCCCGCGCTCGCGCTCGATGTCCATGCTGTCCAGAAGCTGCTCCTTCATGTCCCGTTCAGCCACCGTATTGGTCTGCTGAATGAGCCTGTCGGCCAGCGTCGATTTCCCGTGGTCGATATGCGCCACGATCGAGAAATTGCGGATATGCGAGAGCGGTGTCATGGTGACGGGATATGAGGCGGTTTCGGAGGGCGGTCAAGCTCCAACGCACCTTGCGGACCCCCACACGCGGGCCCGGCCTGTGCACCGGATGGAAACCTTCGCGCCGGGCCTGTCAATCCGCCAGACTGCCCTCCATCAATTCGTCGATGAACAGGCTCAGCATCTGTGGCCGCCCGCTCACCCCGGCCTTGCGATAGATCGCGGCGTTCTGGGCCTTGACCGTGCCTTCCTTGGTGGATCTGATGCCCGCGATCTCGGCTACGGAAAAGCCCTTGATCGCCAGCATTGCCACTGCGCGCTCGGCTTCGGTCAGGGTCCAGTCGTCGAAATACCGCTCCAGCACTTCGCCAAACGCCCCCGAGGCAACCGCCAGCTGATCGCGCATCCGGGCCTCGCGATGCATGGCTCGGCGCAGCTCGATTCCGGTGAACCCTGTGCTGATCAGAAGCGCAAAGGTCGCAACATATTCGGGCAGATCCCAAAGCCCGTCCGGTTCTTCACTATCCGCGCCGCCCAGATTGCCCAGCGCGTCACCAACGAAATAAAGCGTGCACAGCGCCTGCACGACAAAGAGCACCCAAAGCGCGCGATAACGGTTCTGACTCATGTTCCACCCCTCTTTTACCTGCAAAAAAGGGACGGGATTTCTGCGCCCATGGCAAGCCCCGCGCCGCGGCCCGGGCAAAAAAAGGGCGCGAGAGATGTCCCGCGCCCTGTTCCGATGCCATCAGACCGGATCAGTCGTCATTGTCGTCGTCATCGTCATCGTGATCGTCACCGTCATCGTCACCATCTTCCGCCTCGATTTCGATGATCTTGCCGGTTTCGGGCGATAGCGCGACCTCGTAGGGCGCGCCGTCGATCACGATCTCGACCTCGATTTCGTCATCTTCCGTTTCGAACGCGGTCACTTCGATGCCCTGGGCCTCCAGGGCAGCCCGGATCGTGGCCTCACCGGTGCCCAGCGTGTCGCCTTCCTGCAATGCTGCCAGGGCCACGACAGGGACAGAGGCCACCGCGATAGCCGCAGTCAGGGTGGTCAGCTTGCTTTTGGTCCAGAGGGTCATTTCAGTCTCCTTGATTGGGTCTGGATGTCGCCGTGGCGCACGGCCCGGCGGCCCGGGAACAGCCGCCCCGTGACATGAGAGCAGATGCGCATGCCCCGTGCATCGCGCCATCCTCCTAAGGGTTAGAACCGGGCGTATTGGACCAAGGATTATGCATCTCGACAGGCCCGGGCGTTGCCCCTAAACCCTTGTTACATGATCAAACGCGCCCCCTTCAGGATCGGTGACACCTCCGTCGCGCCCGGCACCCGCACCACCGTGGACATCCCCGTCTCCACCCTTTCGGACCACACGCCGGTCAATCTCTCGGTGCATGTGATCCACGGCAGCCGCCCCGGCCCGGTGCTCTTTGTCTCGGCGGCCATTCATGGCGACGAGGTGATCGGCGTCGAGATCGTCCGCCGCCTGCTGCGGGCGCGCGGCATCAGGTCGCTCAGGGGCACGCTGCTCGCGGTGCCCATCGTCAACACCTACGGGTTTCTCAACCACGCGCGCTACCTGCCCGACCGGCGCGACCTGAACCGCAGCTTTCCGGGCAGCGCCGAGGGGTCCATGGCCGCGCGGCTGGCGGATGTGTTCATGCGCGAGGTGGTGCGGCGCGCCGAGCTGGGCATCGACCTGCATTCGGCCGCCATCCACCGCACCAACCTGCCGCAGATCCGCCTGACCCCGGACAACCCGCGCCTGCTGGAGCTGGGCCAGGTGTTCGGCACGCCGGTGATGATGACCTCGAAACTGCGCGACGGCTCGCTGCGCATGGCCGCCGAGGAGGCGGGCGTCGATGTGCTTCTGTTCGAGGGGGGCGAGGGGTTGCGCTTTGACGAACTCAGTGCCCGGGCGGGGGTCTCGGGCATCCTGCGCGTGATGCACAAGATCGGCATGATCGGGGCCCGGTCGGTGCCCAGGACCCGCGTCACACCCCTGCTCTGCTCGGGCTCGCGCTGGTATCGCGCGCCCGCCGGCGGGCTGTTCCGCGGCTATCTCGGAACCGGGGAAACGGTCGAGCCGGGCACGGTTCTGGGCACGATCACCGACCCCTTCGGCGAGGCCGGGGCGGACGTGATTTCCGAGGAAACCGGCATCGTCATCGGCCGCTCGAACATGCCCGTGGTCTACGAGGGCGAGGCGCTGTTTCACATCGCCGAGACACCGAAACCCGAACATGCCGCCCAGGGCGTCAGCGCCCATCTGGATGCCGCACCGCTTTTTGACGAGGACGAGATCATCTGATCCTGAAGGCCGTCACTCCCGGTGCGGGTGCCTGCACCCATCGCGCTCTGCGCCGCCGCGGTGGCGCGCCTTAACGAAAGCTTTGTGCATCGGCCCAAAGCACCGACGTGATACCGACGCAATACCGACGCGTTACAGACCCGCCGATTGCGCCGCGTCAGGACACCTTGTCGCGGTTCTGCGGGAGAAGGAAAATCGACACCACGATCAGCGAAAAGACCAGCTCGTAGACCTCCCATTTGCGGTCCACGTCGATCAGCGCGATCAGGATGCTGGCGGACAGCGCGATGATCCCGTGCTTGAGCCACGGCACCGGCACCACAAACCGGTCCGACAACCGCTGAACCCAATCGGTGCGTACATAGAGCAGCGGCAGAACCACCAGATACACAAGAATGATCGCCGTCAGGACAGGCCCGAAGAGGGTCTTGGTCAGCTGGGAACCGAACACAACGAGATTGTGAACATTCGTTTCGACCTGCTGGTTGTTTTCCTGAAAGAACTCGCCGGATTCCCAGCCGATGATCCGCTGCCCCCAGGAAATCTCCTCGCCCGCAGCCAGAAAGAACAGAAGCGCATAGAAGAGCGTCAGCCCGGCAGCCCCGCGCCGCCCTTTTGCACTCAGTGCAAGAGCGTGTTTTCCAAGCACCAGACTGGCGATCAGCAGGAACAGCGCCGTGGCCGTCTCCACCGGACCATCCTCGGCGGCAAAGACCATCGTGAAGAACACCCGATCCCAGGCATAGATCACAACCGTTGCCACAAGTGTGGCCACGATCAGCGCCATGACGCTTTTTTCGAGGGTCTGGGTCATGTGTATCTCCGGCACTGTCAAAACTTTGCACCCCAGTTAGGCGGTCGGCCGTCACGGCACAAGAGGCGGCGACTTCATGAGAGGAAAAACCGCCTGTGCGCGGCGAACAAGGCCGGACATGCATTGCGGCGCAAGCCGATTGAATCACGGCGCGTCTTGGGGCAGAATGGCCGCCAACAGGCGCATGTCGGACAAGACGGGACGACCCGCAAGAGCAGCGTCACCGCGGATGAGGCGAGAGCAATGAAGAAACTCATTTTGACAGGGCTGATCCTGACCCTTTCGGGCTGTGGCGGATACTACCAGGCCAAGCGCAAGGGCGGCGGTGCCGTGGCCCCGGCGCCGCGCACGATCAGCCAGCCGATCGCGATCACCCCCGGCGCGCAGCCCATCGGCACCCCTGGCGCTGCGATCACGCCCGCCGCCGCACCTGCCCCGGTGCCGGTGCCCGTGGCCAAACCCTTTGCCACCGGCCCGCTCCAGACGGCCTGCATGAAGTCCGACCGCAAGGCCCGGTCGCGCGCGCTGTGCGGCTGTATCCAGGCAGTGGCCGACCAGAAGCTTACCAGCGCCCAGCAGAGCCGCGCCGCCGGGTTCTACTCCAACCCGCAGCGCGCCCAGGAGATCCGCACCTCGGACCGCCCGGTCGACGAGCGGTTCTGGGACGTCTATTCCGACTATGCCGGGGTGGCCAAACGCACGTGCGGCTGACGGGGGCATGACCCGAAGGAGCGCGCTTTGCGCGCGCCGGTTGTCTCGCCCTTGCCCTGCGGGCAACGCCTCGGTTCCGCGGCCGGCGTGACGCTCAATTCCCGCTGCTGGCCGCCCGGGACATCTGCCGGAGGCCTCCGGCGGGGATATTTGGGGCGAAAAGAAAAGGCGCGGGGTCGGGGTCAGTCGGCCTCGGCCATGTCATAGCCCAGGTGCCGCGCCACGGTGAAGATGTCCTTGTCGCCACGGCCGCACATGTTCATGCAGATGATGTGATCGGCCGGCAGACCGGGCGCGATCTTCATGACGTGGGCAAGGGCGTGACAGGGCTCCAGCGCGGGGATAATGCCTTCCTTCTCGCAAGACAGCTGGAACGCCTCCAGCGCCTCCTTGTCGGTAATCGAGACATATTTCGCCCGGCCGGTTTCGTGCAGCCAGCTGTGCTCGGGGCCGATACCGGGGTAATCCAGCCCCGCGGAGATCGAGTAGCCTTCGAGGATCTGGCCATCGTCATCCTGCAGAAGATAGGTGCGGTTGCCATGCAGAACACCGGGGCGGCCGCCGGTCAGCGAGGCACAATGCTCCATCCTGGCATTGACGCCCTTGCCACCGGCTTCGACGCCGATGATCTCGACCTCCTTGTCGTCGAGGAAAGGGTAGAAGAGCCCCATCGCGTTCGACCCGCCCCCGATGGCGGCAATGATGGTATCGGGCAGGCGGCCCTCGGCCTCCATCATCTGCGCCTTGGCTTCCTTGCCGATGATGCACTGGAAATCGCGCACCATGGCCGGATAGGGGTGCGGACCCGCCACCGTGCCGATGCAGTAGAACGTGTCGCGCACATTGGTCACCCAGTCGCGCAGCGCGTCGTTCATCGCGTCCTTGAGCGTGCCGCGGCCGGACGTCACCGGGATCACCTCGGCCCCCAGCAGGCGCATACGGAAGACATTGGGTTTCTGCCGCTCCACATCATGCGCGCCCATGTAGACCACGCATTTGAGGCCGAACTTGGCGCAGACCGTGGCCGTGGCGACGCCGTGTTGCCCGGCACCGGTTTCGGCGATGATCCGGGTCTTGCCCATGCGCCGCGCCAACAGGATCTGACCCAGCACGTTGTTGATCTTGTGCGCGCCCGTGTGGTTCAGTTCATCGCGCTTGAGATAGACCTTCGCGCCGCCCAGATGCCCGGTCAGCCCTTCGGCGAAATAGAGCGGGCTGGGGCGGCCCACATAGTGTTTCCACAGGAAATCCATCTCGTCCCAGAAGCTCTGATCGGTCTTGGCGTGCTCGTACTGCTGCTCCAGTTCGAGGATGAGCGGCATCAGCGTCTCGCTGACGAACCGCCCGCCGAAATCGCCGAAACGGCCCTTTTCGTCGGGGCCGGTCATGAAGGAGTTGAAAAGATCGTTCATCGCTCTCACGCTTTCCTGTCGGGTTCATGGGTGAATATGGGACGGCGCGCGGGATTTCCAGTGCAAACGCAGGCCACCGGATGTCGGCTGCGGAATTTGCCCGGAATTTCGCGACGCCCCGGGGCCCGAATGCAAACGCCGGGCGGTCTCCCGCCCGGCGCGCCGTCACACTGTGCGCAAGCTCAGCGGAACTTCTTGATCTCGCCCGACTTCAGCCGCGCGTTGTAGCTTTTCATTTCGCGCTTCACGATCGGCATCAGGAAGTAGAGCGCCGTGATGTTGACCACCGCCATGGCAAAGATCGCCGCGTCCGAGAAGTCGATCACCGGGCCGAGACTGGCCGCGGCACCGATCACCACGAAGACGCAGAACAGCACCTTGAAGACCATCTCCTTGCCCTGCCCCTCACCAAAGAGGAAGGTCCAGGCCTTGAGGCCGTAATAGGACCAGCTGATCATCGTCGAGAAGGCAAAGAGAACCACTGCAATCGCCAGGATGTACTTGAACCATCCGAAGGCCGACGAGAAGGCCGCCGACGTGAGCGCCACACCCGAATTGCCGTCGACCGTCACAATGGCCGAGCCCGCCTCGTTCAGCATGTAGTTGCCGGTGTTGGCATCCACGACCAGCTGACCGGTGATGATGATCACAAGCGCCGTCATGGTGCAGATCACCACCGTGTCGATGAACGGCTCCAGCAGCGAGACATAGCCTTCGGTGATCGGCTCCTTGGTGCGAACCGCCGAGTGGGCGATGGCCGCGGACCCCACGCCCGCCTCGTTCGAGAAGGCCGCCCGCTTGAAGCCCTGGATCAGCGCACCGACCATACCGCCCGCGACGCCAAGCCCGGTAAAGGCCCCGTCGAAAATCTGACCAAAGGCCCATCCGATCTTGTCGAAGTTCATCAGGATGATGATCAGAGCGGTCAGCACATAGAGCACCCCCATGAACGGCACGACCTTTTCGGTGACGCGCGCAATGGACTTGAGGCCCCCCACGATCACCGCGAACACGATGGCCGCAAAGACGAGACCCGTGATCCAGCCGGGATAGTCGCCGACCACATTGGTGATCTGCGCATGTGCCTGGTTGGCTTGGAACATGTTGCCCCCGCCAAACGCGCCAAGGATACAGAAGATCGAGAAGAGAACCGCGAGGGGTTTGCCCGCAGGCAGACCGCGCTCTGCAAAACCCTTGGTCATATAGTACATCGGACCACCCGAAACGGTGCCGTCCGGGTACTCGTTGCGGTACTTCACGCCCAGCGTACACTCGGTGAACTTCGACGCCATGCCCAGCAGACCCGCCAGGATCATCCAGAACGTGGCACCGGGTCCGCCGATGCCCACGGCCACCGCCACACCGGCGATGTTGCCCAGCCCGACCGTGCCCGACAATGCCGTGGCAAGCGCCTGGAAGTGGCTCACCTCGCCAGCGTCATCGGGGTCCGAATAGTCGCCCTTCACGATCGAGATGGAATGCCGGAACGCACGGACCTGCACAAAGCCGAAATACAGGGTAAAGACCGTCGCCGCGACCACCAGCCAGGCCACGATCCACGGGAAACTGGTTCCGGGGAACGGGCTGAAGATCAGGTTGACGAACCAGCCTGTGGAGCTGGCGAAAACCTGGTTCACCTGCTCGTCCAGCGATTGCGCCACAGCCGGGGCCGAGGCAGCAAGCAGCGCGGCCGTTGCCAGCGCCGGTTTCAAGATATGTCTTGTCATGCTCATCTCCTTGGCTCAGGGCACAATGGTCACGGGAACCGGCGCGGATTGGGCCAGAGACCCGGCCACCGAGCCGAAAATACGTGCGGAAAACTCGCGGTCACCGGTGCGCCCGATGACGATCTGCGACGATCCCGTTTCCGTTGCGATGGCAATGAGCGTGTCGGTCACACCGCCGTATTTCATCACCGCTTCCGCAGGCACCTTGTCCTTGGCCAGCTTGTCCATCACCGGTTTCAGCAACGCTTCCTCGGCCCGGGCGAGCTCTTCGCGGCGCCGCTTGTGGCGCTCTTCGATCTCCTCCGGTGTCAGAAACGAATACGGAGACCATTCCAGAACATGTGCCACGACGAGGCTCCCGCCCCGGGCCTTGGCTTTCTCCACTGCAAACTTCAGCGCCCTCTCCGCGCTGTCGCTGCCGTCATATCCGACGACGATTTTATCGGGCATACCACCCTCCCGTTTCTTTGGTTTCATCCCTTTCTGGGACACCACAACCCTAACATGCGCCGGATCGGAAAGGGTGGTGCAAACTCTTGCGGATTCGGAAATTTTCTGGAAAATTCCCATCTATACTCTGTCATTTCAGGAAATTTTCCAATGGATCGTATCGACACAGCTATTCTTTCCACCCTGCAACAGGATGGGCAAATATCGATGGCGCGCCTGTCGGACATCGTCGGCCTGTCGCTCTCGGCCTGTCACCGCCGGGTCAAAATTCTCGAAGCCGAAGGCAAAATCCTCTCCTATGCCGCACGTCTCGATGCCAAGGCGGTCGGGCTCGAGATCCAGGTCTTCATCGAGGTAAAGCTCACCAGCCAGAGACAGGAGGACCTGAAGGCCTTCGAAAGCGCGCTGGCGCGGATGCCCGAAATCCTGGAATGCCATTTCATTTCGGGGGATGCCGATTACATGATGCGCGTGGCCGCCCGCAACACGTCCGAATACGAACGGCTCTACCGCGAACGCCTGTCGCAATTGCCCGCCGTGTCACAGATGAAGACCCTGCTCTGCCTGTCGGCGGTCAAGGAGTTCCGCGGTTACCACCTGGACTAGCCCTGCTACCGCCGGGCCGCCGCCACGAAATCCGCGATCAGACCGGCGTCCTTGATGCCCGGCGCACGTTCCACGCCCGAGGCGACATCCACCTGCCGCGCCCCGGTCTGTGCGATGGCCTGCGCCACGTTGTCCGGCGTCAGCCCCCCGGCCAGCATCCATGGCACCGCCCAGCGCCGCCCGGCCACCAGCGACCAGTCGAAAGCCACGGCGTTGCCGCCGGGCCGGTCCGCGCCCTTGGGCGGCTTGGTGTCAACCAAAAGCTGATCGGCCACTTTCGCAAACCGGTCGATCTGCGCCAGATCACCGGCATCTCCGATCCCCAGAACCTTCATCACGGGCAGGCCGAAACGGTCCTTGACGGCTGCAACCTGCTCGGGCGTTTCCGATCCGTGCAGCTGCAGCATGTCCAGCGGCACCGCGTCGGTGAGCCGGGCCAGGAATTCCATGTCCTCATCCACCGTCAGCGCGACCTTGACGACCCCGGGCGGCACCCGCAAGGCCAGCTCCCGCGCCGTCTCGAAGGACACGTAGCGCGGCGAGCGCGGGAAGAAGTTGAACCCCAGGTAGCCCGCCTCCGCCGCCACGGCGGCCTCCACGTCCTCGGGCCGGGTCAGCCCGCAGATCTTCACTCGGATATCGGATGGCATCGGCGCGCTCAGCTCGCCTCGTCCAGCAGGGCCAGTACCTCGTCCTGTCCCTTGTGACGCTCGCCCTTCAGGCGGCGCAGCTCGGCGCGCATCTGCGCCATCTCCCGGGCCTGGCGCGCGGCGGCGGCGCGCTCCTTGGCCTCACGGATATATTCCCACAGGAATCCCAGGACCAGCCCGGCCAGAATGCCGCCGAAGATCACCACGAAAAGCGGCACCTCAAAGCTGGGGTTCAGCGCGGCAAAGGCGCTCAGCTCGCCCGGCAGCATCTGCACCGACACTATCTGCCGGTTGGCCAGCGCGATCAGAACAAGCGCCACCGCAAAGATGGCGATACAGGCATAGCGAATGTAGCGCATTCAGGCGTTCCCGTTCAGACGGTCCCTCAGAAGCTTGCCGGTCTTGAAGAAAGGCACATGTTTTTCCTCCACATGCACAGATTCTCCGGTGCGCGGATTGCGGCCCTTGCGGGCGTCGCGCTTTTTGACCGAAAAGGCCCCGAAACCCCGCAGCTCGACCCGGTTGCCCGAGGCCATGGCGTCCGTGATTTCGTTGAAAACGGTGTTCACGATCCTTTCCACGTCACGTTGGTAAAGATGTGGGTTCTCATCGGCGATTTTTTGAATCAACTCCGATCGGATCATCGGTTTCCCCCCGGTGGTAATTTCGTGTCGGCTCTTGGCGGCTGCCGACAACTATAGATAGGTTCTCGATAAAACGAAATCGGAAACCGCGCCGCCAGCCCCCGTTTTCAATCCCCTGAGCGGGATTAAACCGCAAACGTCGCCTCTCTTGTGGCCCTTCGCTGTCTCTTATACACATCTGACG
>FYBJ01001732.1_pt1 | contig 36739 bp, 26 predicted proteins | sample 1134611 | NCBI WGS metagenome assembly FYBJ01 (sample SAMEA104116008, study PRJEB20421) | marine metagenome | isolation source: marine
CTTCTTTACTTATGTTGGTTTATGGTGGATATTTTTCAGCTAGAGCCTTAGAAAAGATAACTCACTTAAAGAATAAAAAATAATGGGAAGAATAAAGAACCAAGATAAATATATACTAGACCAACAAATAACAGCTAATGACTACTTAGTTGGGTCAGACGCTGAGGACTTAGGTAAAAGAACAAAGTCTTTTAGGGTAGGTGACCTAGCAGCTTTCATGGGAGGCACTAATGGAACGCCTACTTGGGAAAATACATTACTACAAGGTAATACTACCTCAACAAATACTGAGTATATAAACGGAGCTAAGCTTCAGTTAACTAACTTAAGTTCTTACAGCCCTATATTAGGTTCCCCGTTTGAACTCAGTATTAACGACTCTGACTCGACAGGTTCTATGTACCCTGCATTAAAGTATATAAAGAGGTCAGATGCTTCAGGCTCAGAAAGCACTATCGTTGACTATAACTTCTTAGAGCATAATCTAGCTGCAGGTAAAGTAGCAGCTTTTTCAAGAGGTCAGTTTAACGACGTTAGGTTTAAAGGACAAGGTATAATCAATCAGATGGTTGGCACTCAGAATCAGTTAAGAATGCAGAGTGAGAGTGTGTCTAACGAAACTGTTACTTTAGTATCTACAAACGAGAACATTATAACACTAGGGGCTACTGCACTAGATGGTTCTTCACCTTTTAATGGTAGAGTAGAAGACGTACTAGGATTTAGAGCAGACATACGAGTAGACTTACCTAACGGAGTTGTAGGAGGTTTATACGGTATTTATTCAGAACTAGACATATTCGATGGCTCAACTATAGAAGAGTGGTCAGGACTAACTGTTGACGTTACTCAAACAGTAGGGGAAGGTCAGATACTATCAGGTCAATTTATACATATTGATAAAGGTATAGACGAAGATATGGCTAACACTAACGGTATATTAGCCATAAACAGTGAGGTAGATATACCGTCTTTCTTCAGAGGCTCTATCGGTTTAGGGGATGGCACTTATACTGCATCTGTAAAAAACGAAGGGTTACAATCAGCAGATATAGCCGTATACTTACCTTCTCAAGAGGGTACACTAGCAATAGAGCCAATACTAGAACAAGCGACTGTTTCAGGTACTACAGATATAGATTGGAGTAAAGACACTTTTAATTTTACTCTTACAGGTAACACAACTTTTACACAGTCTAACTTACCTGCTGCAGGTAAAACTAAAACCATAACTATCTACATAAAAACAGGTAACTTCGACTTAAACCTACCTGCAGAATGGGACAGAGTACAAGGTTCTTATGATGCTAATAAAGATAACCAAATAGTTGTAGAGTACATAAACGCAACAAGTTATTGGGTTAGTATATCAAACATATAATCATGGGAGGTAAGAAGAACTTTTTCAAACCAATAGTAGTAACATCATCACTAACTGCTTTTACAGTAAGTGCTACAACTAACATTGATGCCTGTACTTTTCTAGACGGAAGTGATTACTCTCCATATAGCGTTACGTTATATCATGACGGAGTAGGTGCAACCCCTCAAACAGGAGACACAGTTTATCAAGACGCAGCAGGAACTATTGTAGCTAGCTCAAACGGATACTACGTAGAAGCAACCTTAACTAAGTTAGCCATAGGTGGTTCAGGTGTAGTTTTTGATCCTGGCTGTAGGTAATTTTATACCAACAAAAAAATACGTATATTTACAAAACAATTTATAATACAATTTTAAAAACAGAACAAATGGGAACAATTATAAATACATCAGGGTTTATAACAGAGGCATCAACAGTAAATGCAGGCGATACAGGCTTAAAACACTCAATCTATGTAGGTGTGGCCGGGGACTTAGAGGTTGTGCCAATAGGGCAAACTGAATCGGTAATTTTTGTAAACGTTACAGCAGGTACATTCCTACCTGTGATAGTTAGTGAAATTAAATCAGCAGGAACAACAGCAACAGATTTACTAAAATTAGTATAAAACAAAAAACAGTACACTATGTCAATCAGGTTCAACGTCCCAACTAGAAATTGGTGGAGAGCTCAAGTAAAACGTTTAGCCGCCTCTTTCACTCTAAAACTCGCCAACATAACAAACGACTTTACTTTCACAAGGTCATCTTTTGCTACAAGAGTAAATGAGCAAGGATTAATTGAAACCGTTAGTGAATTAGGTAGTGAGTTAGTACAGAATGGAGACTTTGAAGAGTTAGGTAGTGAGTTAATTGATTATAGTGAACTTGTATACGGAAGTGGCGGTTGGAGTTTAGTAGATGGTAAATGGGTTTTTGACGATGTTTCAAGTGGTCGTTTAACAGTACTACCAAATATTCCTGTTGTTGTTGGAGAACAGTATGAAGTAGTTATAGATGTCAGCATACCAAGTGGTAACGCTAATCTTAGATTGACAAGCGGAACCGCTCAAACACGAGTATTTGACTATACAGATTTTGTAGATGGTGTAACTACTTTTACAGCTACTGTAGCGGGTGTCGATGGTATTATTTCAAGACTATATGCACCATCAAGTTTAACAGACAATCCTTTTACATTAAATAGTATATCAGTTAAAAAGATAGACCCTAATGATGATTGGAGTTTCTCTAATGTAGGTGGTAGCAATGGTTGGAGAATAGCAGATGGTAGAGCTATATGTGATACTGTAAATCCTTCGAGTGGTAGAAATTTACAATCTACAACAGTTTTGACAAGTGGTAAAACTTATAAATTAACTTTAGATATATTACAGTCTGCTGATAATATGACTGTATATGTAGGAGGTACAGTGTTATCTACAGCTTTACCTACAGGTACAAACTTAGGCTATGAATATATTATAAATGGTGCTGACCATACAGGAGGCGTTTTTACATTATTTGCAGGTACATCTGACTTACAAGAGATAGACAACATATCTATCAAAGAAGTATTAGTAGATGATATACCAAGAATAGATTATACTAATAGTACATTTGATGATGTATTAGGTAGTGAGACTGTTTCTAATGGAGACTTTGAAGAGTTAGGCGCAGAGCTTATAACTAATGGTGATTTTGCTACGGATAGTGATTGGAATAAGGGTGCGAGTTGGAGTATAGCAGATAGTAAAGCGTCTTCTGATGGCTCTGTTAATTCCTTTTTAACACAAAACTCGGTAATACAGAACGGTGAGCAATACTTAGTTTATTTTGAAATAACTGATTTAACTGCGGGTGCTATTCAGTTAAGATTAGGGAGTGGGGCTACTGTTACAAAATCTTACAACACTAATCAAATAGTTTTGGAATATTTTACATCTGATGGAACAGGTGTAAACTTTTATTCAGTCAATGGTTTTAATGGCTCAATAGACAACATATCAGTTAAACAAGTAGACCCTAATGATGAGTGGAGTAAAGTAAATTCAACTATAAGTAATGGTAAAGGTAATTTAGATGGCGATGGGCAAACTTCTTTATTATATCAAAATATTTTAACGCAAGATAAGTCTTATAAAGTTACTTTCACTATTTCTGACTATAATGGATTAGGCGAGGCGAGCGTAATTAATAATACAGGTGCTCGGTTCTATACTATACTAAGTAATGGTACTTTTACAATAGATATCACTCATACTATTGCAGATGGGAATTTTCTATTTAGAGCTATCAATGGTGCTATATATTCAATAGACAACGTATCAGTAAAAGAAGTTACAGGACAAATAGCAACAGACGAAGGAGAGCTCTTATTAGAACCTGCTTCAACTAATTCGATTTCTTATAGTGAGGACTTTACTCAGTGGCTTGTTAACGGAACATTAACATCTAATGCAGAAACCTCTCCTGATGGTACACAAAATGCAAGTTTGTTATCCGCTGATGGTATATTAGGTAGACTTAGGAGAGACGAAACATTATCTGCGGGTACTGACTATGTAGTTTCTATGTATGTTAGGGCTAATGATGTAATAAGTAATAATATTAAGTTCAGAGTTTACGAATTGGACTCTACTGCGTTTTTAATTAGTCAAAGCGTTGCTTCTCAGTTAATTGTAGGTGAATGGGTTAGGGTTGTTGTTCCTTTTACCACTAACTTAGGCGGACTCTGTCAAATAAGACTGCTTGAAGATATGGATATAGGAACAAGTGCATACGTATGGGGAGCTCAAGTAGAAGCATTACCATACGCTACATCTTACATACCTACTAATGGTAGTGCAGTAACAAGGGCAAGAGAAACTTGTGTAAAGAATAACTTATCAACTGATGGAATATTTGGAGGTAAAGAAGGTACATTATTCTTACACACTACAGATATGTCTGTGGTAGGAACAAGTTTAAATCAATTAAGTCCTGACTTTAGGATATACAGACAATCAGGAGATGCTTATAGGTTTTTCTATTTTCCTGATTTATCTTGGATGGGTGGTAACATAGATTTGTCTAATAATGGAGGAGAGTTAAAAATAGCTATTAGTATAACAGAGACAGAGGCAACTGTATATGCTAATGGTTCTTTACACACTGTTTATACTTATACAAACCCTGTGGCAGGTAACCTTGAAACTTGGGTATGGGTTACAGAGGCTAAGTACAAAGAGCGAGTAAAAGATTTTAGAATATACTCAGAAGCATTATCAGATGAAGAATTAGAAAGGATAACAAATGTAGTCTAAGACTAAAAATAGATTAATATAAGAGGGCTTTTAGCCCTTTTGTTTTTTTACTATATTTGTAAAACATAAATCTAATTTAATTTAAAATGAAAGGGAGCATAAGAAAACTAATTGTAGGCGATAACTACAGTTTCAATATCAAGTACGTAAAGGGCGCAGAATACAGAGTAGGCCCTAGAAAGTGCAAAATCACAGACTTTATACTAAACGAAGAAGACAACTCAATCGACATCTATGTCTCAGATGGTCAATCAAAATTCCTTTGGAAGACTATCTACAAAGAGCCATTAGAAATTGAGTATGACGTAAACTTCGAGTAATATGAAATCTAGCTATTATTTTATAGTAAAAGTAGAGACAGATTATAATAACTATAAAACTTTACCAAACGGTTTAAAGATTATGGTTAATAATTCTATAGAGACAGTTGAGGCTATCAACAGAGTGGGTACAATACTATCAGCTCCAAAAGGGACAATAGCCAACAAGGGTGATAAGTTACTATTCCATCACAACATATGTAGAAAAGAACATGGGCCAAAGGGAGCTAAAAGAAAGAGTCCTTACCAAGTAACAGAGAATGTTTTCTTTGTACCTGTAATGGAGGCTTACATGATAGATAAAGGAGATGGTTGGAGAGCAGTAGACCCATACGTATTCTTACGTCCAATAGTACAAGAGCAGAAAGTATTAGCTAACGGATTAAAAATTGTAGCTACAGATTACAAAGGTATGAACGAATACTCAGGTGTAGTTGCTTTCGGAAACAAAGCCTTATTAGAAGAAGGTATAGAAGAAGGAGATGTAGTAGGATTCACAGAGTACTCTCAACATGAGTATGAATTAGATGGAGAAATATATTATAGAATGACAACTAACGATATTACGTGTAAGTATTAATGCAAGGTTTATCTAGAGACATACAAGATGGATTAGACGTTATCATAGAAGGTCTTAACTACGAGTTCGAGGTTGACGCTATCGAGCCCGATAAGATTAAGGCAACTATGGCATCTAAGCTATCCTCTTTTAAGATTGCTAAGCAGTTGCTACTTAAGTGGTATAATAGTCCTAATTCGCCTTCTCAGAGCAAATTCGAGACCTATGTGACGGATATTATCGATTCAGGAGAAAAGTCTCTTAAAACGCTTAGAAAAGCTTTAAAAGCAAAAATCGATTACGACGAGCTAGAAGAACATAAACATAAGGCCGCTATGGAGGCAAAATTAGTTATACTAAATAGTATCAACGAAATGGAGTCGTCTATAGTAGAGTTAAAGGTACAACTAGAGAGTGGCACTATTAATCTTAAAGAATCAGAGTTTGATAGAGGTTGGGCAGAGAAGTACGCATCTCAAGAGTTTTACCCTGAAGCAAACTACTACAAGAATTGGTTAAACAAAGAAGAGGACGCAGTTGTTATAGACCCTTTAGGTTCTAGAGGAGAGATAATAACATTAGACGGATTAAAGGTACAATTACCTAAACCTCCTAAAACCAAAAAGGAGATACTCTTTCACGATAAGAAAAAAGAAGACCAATATTGGGTAAGGCAAGAGCCTCCAAAAGGTTTAATACCTGATAACGCAGAGAGTTACACAGAGTACATATTAGAAGAGTTCAAAAGGAGAAGAGAAGGAGTATGGTTTTATAACAAAGGTGAAAAAGTTTATCTACCAGGGGAATACTACTTTTACTTACAGTGGGGTAGAATATTCGATGGTGGTATAAGACCTCAATTTAGATACTCTCAATTAGATATGTTCTATCACGCAAAAGCTTGTATGATAGATAATCGTTGTTTAGGTCAAATATTCTTAAAGTCTAGACGTACAGGTTTTACGTACATATTAGTAGCTATAATACTAGAGAGTGTAACATCTACACTAAACAGACACCATGGTCTTACATCGATGACAGAAGACGATGCTGAAAAAGCTTTCGGTAAGTTATCGTATATGTTCCAAGAATTACCATTCTTCTTTCAACCTGTAGTTAAAGGTAAAGTAGACTCACCTAAAAAATTAGACTTTGGTAAACCAAGTAACGCTACTAAGAAAGCTAAGAAAGAAAAAGATACCACAACAGACGGTTACTTAAATTCATCTGTAGATTTTGAATCAACTAAAGTAAAAGCTTATGATGGTCAATCTATGAAAATATACTTAGGTGATGAATCTGCAAAGTGGGAGAGAGCTAGTTATATAGAACACTTGAACACACTTATGCCTACTGCTTTTCAGGGTGGTAGAGTTGTAGGTAAGATATTCTTAGGTTCTACAATGGGTAGATTAGACAAAGGTGGAGAAGACTTTAAAGTACTTTACTTAAATTCTAAAGTTGCAGACAGAAGAGAGTCAGGGTTTACACCAACAAAACTATATTCTTATTTCTTACCTGCTCACAAGAACTACGAAGCTTGTACAGATAAATACGGTATATGTCACGAAGAGACTCCTAACGAAGAAATTTATAATGTGTTCGGAACTTTAATAGAAAAAGGTTCTGTTCAAATGATAAAAGAATACTACGAGGACGCTAAGAAATCAGGAGAGGTAGCACTCAATGCAGCTTATAGAGCATTCCCTATGACAGAGAATCACGCTATGAGAGATGAGGCTGAATCTTGTGTATTTAACTTAGGTAAACTAACTGACCAAGAAGATTACAACGATGAACAAGAAGAGCACGAGTTATTTGTAAGAGGTAACTTTGAGTGGACACACGGAAAGTATTCTAGTGTAGAGTTCTTCCCTGACCAAAAAGGTAGGTTCAAAGTTGCTTGGATGCCTTCAAGAGCTGATGGTACACATGAGTTAAGAAACAACGTAGTAAAAGTAAAAGATGTTTGGTTCCCTAAAAACAATTATGGTTGTATAGGAGTTGACTGTTATGGTAGTTATACTAAAGGTGTAAACAAACAGTCTAAAGGTGCTGCTCACGGGTTTAGTAAAGCTAATGAACTAGGAGCTCCTACAGAACAATTCATATTTGAATACATAGACAAACCTGCAACTCAAGATATCTTTAATGACGATATAGTAAAAGCAGCTTGGTTCTACGGTATACCAATCTTAGCAGAGAATAACAGAAGGGACTTTGTAAGATATGTTTACTTAGAAGGGTTATCAGGATTCTCTATGAAAAGAGTTGATAAAAACTTATCAGAACTTAGAGGAGATGACGCCCTCTTAGGAGGACAGCCTATGACAGGTAAAGATATGTTAGATTCACACGAGAATGCAATAAGGTCTTACATACAAAGAAGAGTAGGTTACGCAAATGACCCTGAATCACTGAAATATAGAACTGAAGGTGAGATGGGTAAAATGCCATTTGGGGACACTATAACAGATTGGAAAACGTTCGACCCAAACAACCGAACAGCCTATGACGCAACGATTTCATCAGGTTTGGCTATTATGGGTTGTAGAAAAGAAAGGTACAAACCTGCACGTAAAAAAAGTGACCCTAAAAAATATGTATCTTTGTTAAAGAAATATAATAACTCAGGTCAATACGGTGTTAGTATAAAAAAGAGGTAAATGAAGAAAAATTATAAGTATTTAAAGATGTCGGCTAATTCAGCACGGCCAAATCCCCTAGCTTCTTCAGAGGAAAAAGACACAGAAGAATACGGATTAAAGTACGCTAATCTTATTGAATCAGAGTGGTTCTATGTTAATGACGGCGATAGTGGAAACAGTTATCAAGACAAAAGACAAAAGTTTGATAAACTGAGAAAGTACGCAAGAGGAGAGCACTCTACAGATTTACACAAAGAACTTATAACAGGTGGTACAGACGGAGAGTCTTACTCAAACTATGATTGGAGACCTATCCAAATCTTACCTAAGTTTATAAAGCTAGTAGTTAATCAGATGCTAGAACGTTTATATCAAATAGACGCTAGAGCTGTTGACGGAGTTTCTCAAGGACTAAGAGATAAGCAAAAAGATATCTTAGAGAACCTTATGGTAAATAAACAACTCTTCGAAGATGCTAAGAATGAGTTAGGTATTGACTTAATGCCACAAGGAGTAGAAGCACCTGAGACACCTGAGGAAATTGACTTAAGAATGGAATTAGAGTATAAGCCTAACATAGAGATAGCTATGGAAGAGGCTTTAAAATATACTCTTAATATAAATGAGTACGATGAGGTACAAAAACAACTACTTAAAGATTTAGTAGAGATAGGTGTTTGTGCATTGTACCACACAACAGACCCTTCAAAAGGTATTAAAGTTGAAGCAGTAGACCCTGCAGATATGGTTTGGTCTTACCCAACTAAGAAGAACTTTAATAATGTTTATTACTTCGGAAGAGTAAAAAGAATGACTGTAAACGAACTTCAAAGAATTGCAGGTCGTAAATTTACAGATGAAGAGGTTAGAGACTTTGCTAACGTATCAAGTGAGTGGCAAGGTTACAACAAGATATCAAATGAGTTTTGGTATAGAGGAGAAGACTTATCTTCACACATGGTAGATGTATTATTCTTCACATACAAAACAACTAAAAATAAGAAGTACAAAAAGAAATACAAAAAAGATGGCTCGTTCACTATCAAGGAGAGGGAGTCAACTTTCATTAAGCCTGACAGTATCAGAGATAAAGAGATAGCTCAGGGTTACAAAGAGTTTGATGTACTAGAAGAAGTAATGGACGTATGGTATGAAGGAGCTAAAGTATTAGGTACTCAGTCTTTATTTAACTACAGAGAGTGTAGTGATATGGTTAGACCTGATAGCTACTTACAAGCAGATGCTATGTCTAACTACGTAGTTTACGCACCTGAATTATATCAAGGTAGAATACAGTCTTTAGTAGAGAGAGTTATACCTGATATAGACCAAATGCAACAGCTTAAGATTAAAATCCAACAGTTCATAGCTAAAGCTAAACCAAACGGTATTTATATTGACATAGACGGATTAGAAGAAGTTGATTTAGGAGGAGGTAATACTTTAACTCCACTAGAGATTATAAGATTCTATGACGACACAGGTAATATGATAGGTACGTCTAGAATGGCTGATGGTTCTATACAGAACGGAAGGGCTATACAAGAACTTAATAACGGACAGATTGCAGGTTTACAGCAACTTATGAGTGCTTACAATTTCTCTTTTAATTTACTTAGAGACGCAATAGGTATAGGTCAAGGAGCAGACGCATCTTTACCACACCCTGACACTTCAGTAGGAGCTTTACAGCAACAGCAAATTAATTCTAATGTTGCTACAAGATACGTACTTGACGCTCAACTTAAAATGACTCAGTACTTAGCTGAAGGTTTATCACTAAGACTTAAGACTATATTCAAATACCCTAAACTAAAAAATGCTTATGTTAATTCTATAGGTAGGGTTAATATGGATATAATAAAATCTGTACAGAACTTACACCTACACGATTTTGGTATAACTATTAAGTTAAAGCCTGATGCAGAAGAAAGAAGAATGTTAGAACAAAACATTCAAGCAGAGATAGCTCAAGGAGGTTTATCTACAACTGACGGAATAGATATCAGAAGAATAGGTAACTTATCTTTAGCTAATCAGATGTTAAAGATTAGAAAGAAGAAGCATATAAAAGAGACTCAAGCTAGAGAGTTAGAGAAAATACAAGCTCAAGCAGAGAGTAATGCTCAAGCAGCTCAAGCAGCGTCTCAAGTAAAGCAAGCAGAGATTCAATTAGCTAATCAAGGTAAAATGCAGTTAGAGCAACTTAAGAGCCAAGCTGCACTAGAAGCCCTTAATAAAGAGTTTGAAGCTAAGAAAGAATTAATGGCTTTAGAGTACTATTACCAAACAGGTATTAAGAAAGAAGAATCAAAGAACCTCGAAAAGAGGGATACTATAAAAGAAGATAGAAAAGATAAAAGACAAGCAGAGTCAGCTACCCAACAATCTAAAATAAAAGCTGAATCTAAGAAAGAGAATCCACAACCATTAGACTTCAAATCAGCTAACGCAACTATGACAGGAGACTTTGGAATGGACGATTTTAACGTATAGATTTTTTATTATCTTTGTATTAATTAAATTAAACTTAAAAGAATGGGACTATTAAACAAAGGAGGAGGTAATAACCTCAGCAGAGCTCAGTCTATTATTGCTAGCATAGGTAAAGAAGAAGTAAAACCTGAAGTACCTGCAGTAGATGGAATAGAGCCAACAGAAGAACCGACGCAACCAGTAGAGCCAACAGTTGAACCTACAGTAGAACCTACAGAAGAGCCTACAGTAGAGCCAACAGTTGAACAACCAATAGTAGAAGGAACACCTGCGGCAGAAGAGCCAACGGTAATTAATAACACTCCTGAAGTGGTAACACCTGAGGAGCCAAAACCTGAATCGCCACCCGCGCTTTCAGAAATTCCGGACGAAGTTATCTTGTCTAAACTGAGCGAGACGCTTGGGAGAAAGATTGAGAATTACGACGACCTGAAACCTAAAGAAATTGCAGTAGACGAAGAGTTGAAGCAATTATTAGAGTGGAAAGAGAAAACAGGTTTAAGTCTTAGCCAATGGACTGAGTATAACAAAGATTACTCTTCTATGAGTGATGTAGACGTAGCTAGAGAGACTTTAGCAAACAAATACCCTACATTCAACGCAGAAGAAATCGATTTTGAGTTGAGTAACCTTACTCCTGACGAATATGATGACGACAGGGATAAGATGAGAAAACAAATTGAACTCAAAAAGCTAGTCGCAGAGGGAAGACAGATGTTAGAGTCGAAGAAGTTTGAATTAAAACCGAACTCGGGTCTAACTGAGGAGCAACAGAAGGCAATCGAGTATGCTAACGAACTTAAACAGAATCAAGCGCAGGTTCAACAAAGTCAGTTAGAGTACCAAGAAAGTTTGAAACTTGCTGCTCAAAACTTGGACACTATTTCGCTTAATTTAGCAGAAGGTGTTCAGATTAACCATAAGGTAGATGACGCAATTAAAAATGGTCTTGATGACTATGTGTTAAAAATGCCTCATTGGTATAATCAGGACGGTAGCCATAATCACGCAAATATTGCTAAAGATGGTTACAAAATCAGAAATTTTGACAGTCTTATGCAGTCAGCATTTGAACAAGGGAAAGCAGCGCAGCTTGAAGAAAGTATCAACGGCAAACCTAAAGCATCGTTAGACGTTACAGGTAAACCACAAGAAGGTCAAGTTTCACAAAAGAAAGGGAACATTAATGAAGTTGTCAATAAAATATCAGGAGGCAACAAAAAAAGGTTTCGTTTCAGAAATAAGTAATAAAGTAATTTTTAATTTTTAATTTTTTTTAAACAATGGCATTAAATGCAAACCCAGCTCCATCGTTTACTCCTAGCTCTATCAAGAAGCCTACGAGCGAGAACTATATCGACATCTTCGATTATACTACTCAGTACGAACCGGACGCTTACGAAAAGTTAATATCTATCTATGGAGACCAATCTCTAATGGGTATGTTATTTGAATTAGGTAGCGAAGAGGCTATCTCATCTGACCAATACATTTGGACTGAAAAAGGACGTTTACATACATCTTATGATGATGTAACTCGTGCAGCTAACGTATTTACTAAAGCAGGACACGTTTACCGTGTAGGTGAAGTTGTTGCTTGTAGTGGTAACGGAAACTTCCAATTAGGTCGTATCACAGCTGTAGACACTAACACTTTCACAGCAGTACCTTATAAGGCTGCAGGTTGGTTAGTTGGTATAACTGCTATCAAAACTTTCATCTCTCACAGTGAGTTCAAAAAGAACACAGGAGGAATGGAAGGTTCTTTAGAAACTGACTTTACAGTTCTTAACAACAAGACTATCATCTTCAAAGACAACTACATCGCTAGTGGTTCTGACGTAACTCAAGATTCTTGGGTACAAACTGATAATGGAGGTTTTGTATGGTACTTACAGTCTGAATTAGACGGACGTAGAAGATTCGAAGACAGAGTTGAAATGGGTCTTACTTTAGGTGTAGACGCAGAAGCAGGTTCTGACGCTGCAGTAGCAGGTTACGAAGGTTCTGAAGGTTTATTCGATTCAGTAAGAAACAGAGGTAACATCTTTGATGGTTTAGCTTCTACTTTAACTGATTTCGATTCTATCCTTAAGCGTTTCGACCAACAAGGAAAAATCCGTGAGTATATGTTCTACGTAGACAGAGACCAATCTTTGGCTATCGATGACTTATTAGGTTCATTGAACGCAGGATACTCAACAGGTATCTCTTTCGGTATGTTCGATAACTCTGAAGAAATGGCTGTAAACTTAGGTTTCACAGGATTCAAAAGAGGAACTTACAACTTCTACAAGTCTGATTGGAAATTGTTAAACGATCCTACTTTATTAGGTGGTGTTGACGCAGCAGACGGTAAAGTAAGAGGTTTATTAGTACCTTACGGAGATAAGGAAGTTTATGACGGAACTAGCACTATGGCTGACCGAATCACTAAGCCTTACTTATCTATCAAGTACAGAGTTAAAGGTCAAGAGAACAGACGACACAAAACTTGGATTACAGGTTCTGTTGGAACGTCAACTCCAACTGATGACAATGACCACATGAGAGTAAATCACCTTGCAGATAGAGGTGTATGTGTGGTAGGAGCTAACAACTTCATGATTTTTGAAGGAGCATAATAGCTTAATCATATAGACAGGGGCGGGCAACTGCCCCTTTCTTTTTAACAACAAAACCAAGTAAGCATGGCAGAAAAAAGAGCACAAAGAAAAGTAGCAGCTAAAAAGAAATATGCTAATGGCACTACATATAGGTCAGAAGGTAAAACTATAAAAAGGGTCGCACACCCTGGCACTCAAAGAGGTCACAATTATTGTGCAAGAAGCTCAGGCCAAAAAAGTACACCAAAAGTAAAAGCTAGAAGAGGCGCTTGGGGTTGTAAAGGCAAGAGAAGTTACAAAAAGTAATATATTAATAAAGCGTATAATACGCAAACTAAATTTAATTTAAAATGGCAAAAGCTAAAGTAAAAAAGGAGCTAAAACCTGTTAGCTACCGACAGAAAAGAAATTCGTCTTTAACATTCGAATTAAAAACAGGGAGAGACAATAACTTAGTTGTCTTTGATGAAGAATCTCAAGTAACAAGAGCAATTAAACATTGCCCAAATCAAAAGTCTATTTTTGTAGATGAGCAATCTAACATGGCAGTCGTTAAACCGATTATCTTTGTTAATGGAGTATATCACACAGAACCAAGAGACGTAATCACACAACACTTTTTATCTCTGCACCCAGGGTTAGGTAAAACCTTTGAGGTTATAGACGATGAAGCTGATACTCAAGATATATTAGAGTATGAAGACATTATCTTAGATATCAAGAACGTTATCAGAATGAAGTCTAAAGAAGAGGGTGGTATTGAAGAAATTAGAGTAGTAGTAGGAGCACTTATCTCAGACGTAGGTCAGGCAGCAAATATGTCTCCTTCTGAGCTTAGATATGCAGCTTACGAACAAGCAGAATCAAACCCTAATCGTTTCTTAGATGATGAAGGAGAGATTACTATTTTCGAAGACGCATCTATTACTAGACAAGCTATAGCACAACAAAGTTTCTTATCAGGAGTAGTATCTTTATCTCCGGACGGAAAAGCTGTAATATGGTCAGATAACAAAGCAGTAATATGTAGTGTACCTACAGGTAAAAACTACACAATGTATTTCTCTGAGTATTTAGGTACAGAAGATGGAATAGCTGTTATGCAGGAGCTTAACAAAAGATAATAAGCTTAGATATTATTTAAGAGGGCTACAGAAATGTAGCTCTCTTTTTTTATGTATATTTGTATTAAACTTTTATATGATGATAGACAACGTATTCGAAACAGTTAAAACTGTACTTAACAAAGAACTCTCAGGTAATATCACACCTACAGAGTTTAATAAATTAGCTAAGTTAGCACAAGATGAAATATTCTCAAGTTATTTTGAAGATGTTAACCTTTCTAAGAATAAACAAAACAGAGGACTAACAAACCTTAATCACGCTAACTTACCACAAAAAATAAGACAAAAAATAGACCTATTCAGTACTAGCGCAACTATGACTGAAGGGGGAGGATTATACCCGCTACCTGCAGATTTATATTTCATAGAGGACAGAGGTATAATATATGGGACAAGCACTGTTGTCGATGAAGCTCAGAAGTCAGAATTATCTTTTCTTATGTCGTCTAATGCAGCACCTTCGACAACATTCCCTATATATGAAAGAATAGGAGACAGCATAAAGGTTTATCCTGCCGCTATAACAGACGACTTAACTTGTAGATACGTTAGAACACCTAAGGCTCCTAAATGGACTTATTTAACTGCATTGGGTACAGAAGTATTTAACCCTTCAGCATTAGACTACCAAGATTTTGAAATACACGTATCAGAGTTCGATAAACTAGTACTAAAGATTTTATCTTACGCAGGTATAAACTTAAGAGAAGGAGAAGTAGCTCAGTACGCAGAACAAAAAATGAATCAAGAAAATATTAAACAAGGGAAATAATGCCAATAAGAAACTTCACAAACTTAGATAATTATTACAATGATGACTCACAATGGGGTAATCATCAGTACGTCACAATAAAAGACGTAGTAAATAATTTTATGTTCGAACAAGATGACGATAGTTATGTAGGTTCTGCAAATAGAAACAGAGTTGTTTATCACGCTAAAAGAGCTGTTCAAGAATTATACTTTGACGCACTTAATGAGGTTATAGCTATAGAGTTTGATTTAAACCCTACATTAATAATACCTTTACCACATGACTACGTTAACTACGTAAGAATCTCTTGGGTAGATGACAGAGGTAAGTTACACCCTTTAGCTGTGGACAACAGTAACAACTTAGCTCAAGCATATTTACAGGCAGATACTTATGAGTACTTATACGACCAAGACGGAGCTATCCTTCAAGGTAGTCACACACAAGATATTGATGGTCTAGTAGATACAGATTTAAACTCTTTAGCAGCAGACCCTGTATCAACACCTGCACCAAACTTTAACACAGACGCATCTAAGGTATTTAAGAATGGTTCTTATAAAATAGATAAGGATAGAGGTATAATTCAATTCTCTTCTACAGTTAAAGGAAGAGCAATCGTATTAGAGTACATCTCAGACGGTTTATTTCAAAGAGAAGATTCAGATATCAGAATACACAAGTTTGCTGAAGAGGCTGCTTATAACTTCATCTATTGGAAACTTATAAGCAAGAAAAGAAACGTACCTTATAATGAAAAAGCTAGAGCTAAACAAGAGTTCTACAATTCTAGAAGAGTAGCTAAAAGAAGAATAACTCCTATAAGATACGAAGAGATTAGACAAGTAATGAAGTCTCAAAACAAAATGATAAAGAACTAAGATGGCAGAAAACAGCAGTAACAACTTTATAGGTGGCAGAATGGATAAAGACACCGATTCTCGTCTTATAGAGAAAGGTGTTTATAGAGACGCTCTTAATGTAAGAGTCTCTAACTCCAGTGGTTCTGATGTAGGAGCTCTAGAGAACACTTTATCCAATAAAAAACTCACCAACGTAGATTTCGGCTTAAACGCAACTTGTATCGGTATGTACGCTGATAAGACCGAGCAGAAGATATATTGGTTTGTGGTATCTGACTCAGGTAGCTATTTAATGGAGCACAACTTTGTTAATGGTGTTACAACTGCAGTATTAGAAGATACCTCAGCAGGTGTACTTAACTTTAATAAAGAGTACTTAATTACAGGTGTAAATATAATAATAGATACAGACAAAGAAAGAAGATTATTATATTGGACAGATAACTTAAATCCTCCTCGAGGAATAAATATAGAGAGAGCTAAAACTTATGGTGCTAACAACTTTACAGAAGAGCAAATAAGCGTTATAAAAGCACCTCCACTAAACAGTCCTATCATATCATTAGGTCAAACAAATACAGCAGAGGAGAATAACCTAGAGGAGAAGTTCTTAAGGTTTGCATATAGATATAAGTACTTAGACGGAGAGTATAGTGCATTATCAGCTTTTACAAAAACAGCTTACTTAGCTAAGCCATTTTCATTTGATTACGCTATAAGCTCAAACGACTCTATGATAAACAACTTTAATAAAGTTAACATAGCAGTAGATACAGGTAGCGCATTAGTAACAGATGTAGAAATAGTATTTAAAGAGTCAGGCTCTAATACTGTATATTTAGTAGATTCTTATAGCAAAGAAGACAAAGGTTGGTCAGACTCATCTAATGTAGTTGTAGAGTTTTTTAACAACAAGATTAAGAGAGCCTTAGACCAAGACCAATTATTTAGGTTATATGATGCAGTGCCACTCAAAGCAAAGGCACAAGAGATGATAGGCAACAGATTAACCTACGGATTCTACACAGAGAATTATAACATAGTGGATAACAACGGAGATGATATTTCCATAGACTTTTCACTATCAAAAGTTAATACAGCTATAACAACAGGTACACCTACAGAGTCTTTAAAAAGTAATAGAGACTACGAAGTAGGTATAGTTTATTTAGATAAGTACGGAAGACAAACTAGTGTTCTTACATCTGAGAACAATACTATAAACTTCCCTAACTTAGATTGTCTTACACAAAATCAGATAAAAGTAACAGTAGCTAATGCTGCTCCTGCTTTTGCAGAAAAGTTTAGATTTTACATTAAGCAGACTAGAGAGGATTTCGATATAATCGTACCTACAATTTTTTATCCTGACGGAGTTTACGTTTGGATTAAGTTAGAAGGTAGCGAAGATAACAAAGTATCAGAAGGAGATTACTTATATGTTAAAGCTGATTCACAAGAAGTATTACCTGAGCTTGTACAGACAAAAGTACTAGAGATTAAGACTCAACCAAAAGATTTCTTAGAGAACTCAGAGAGTCAATTATCAGGTGTTTACATGAGAGTAAAACCAACCGATTATAGATTAGACCCTGAGGATTTTGATTTCTATGAGTGGGACAGTTATGACAACTCTAAGAACAGTAATGATGACCCTATAAAAGGTAATCAAAGTTATGTAGAACCTGCGGTATATTATGGTACTTCATTATCAGATGACTTAACATCTAGTGGTACTTATACAGGTACTACAGACGAAAGATATATAATAGAGATAATAACAACAGGAGCTACAGACGAGTTCAGATGGAGTAAAGATGAAGGAGCTACTTGGTCAGCTAATACAGCTATAACAGGAGCAGGCCAAGTCTTAGAGAACGGAGTAACTATAACTTTTGCATCTATAACAGGACACGCATTAGATGATGAGTGGATAGTAGGAGCAAAGTCTAGTAGTGATGACGGATTCGGAGGAAGTGAAAACTCTAAAGCTTACGGCCTCTTTAAAGGCCCTGACAGTAATGATGGTGTTATACAAGGGGGAGCAAGAATAAAGTGGGTATACAGTGAGTACGGAGAAGAGACACAAAAGATTACTAAAGAATTTATATCAACTAGGAGATATGACAATATAGAAGAGTGGTATTACGGAGATAATATATACGACGAAATAAATGTAATAGCAGAAAGTAGAATATGGTTCAGAAGAGGTACAGTTGATTTCAATTACCCTGGCAACACATCTAATGTAGCTAAGAACATTACTATAGACCCCGCAGGAGAAATGGTAATGATTGTATTAAGTAAAGGAACTCAGAACAATGACTTAGACGGAGTAGTTAAACTTAGAACAGGTTTAGATATATTCCAATCAGAGCAGAACATCGTATTTGAAACAATATCACAATCTAATGACGCAGCACCTTTCTTTGAGATAGGCAGAACGTATGACGTTGTAGGAGGACTACACCTTAGTTCATATACAGGAGACACTAGTCAAACTGTTAGTGCTGACGGAGATTTTATATTAGATGTATTTAACTGTATATCTTGGGGTAACGTATTTGAAAGTTACAAGATAAAAGACTTGTTTAACGCTAAGAGTATGAAGCTTGATACAAGACCTTCAGACAGCTTAGATGAATACGGAGAGAACATAAGAATAGCTTCTGTAACTTACAGTAAAGTTTACGAGCAAACTCTTAATTACAATGGTATAAATGAGTTTAACTTATCTACTATAAACTTTAAGGACTTAGATGATAAGTACAATTCTATACAGAAATTGTTTGCTAGAGAAACTGACTTAGTTGTCTTTCAAGAAGATAAGGTATTAAAATTACCTTTCCAAAAAGATATCTTGTTCACTGCTTCAGGAGAAGGAGCCGTTACAGAAAGTACTGATGTACTTGGTACAGCAGTTCCATACGCAGGAGAGTTTGGTATATCACTAAACCCTGAGAGCTTTGCATACTACGGTAACAGTCTTTATTTTACTGACCAAAGAAGAGGCTCAGTACTTAGACTAAACTTAAATGGAATTTCTCCTATTTCTAATAACGGAATGAAGGATTATTTCAGAGATGACTTTAGAAGAGATAACACTAAGAAATTAGGTGGATTAGATATGTATACTAAACAGTATGTCTTACATAAAGATGATACTAATATACCTATTGGTTCAGGGGGTAACGGAATACCTGTAGATAGTAACCTACCTCAAGGCTACATACCATTCAATTGTGGAAGTGTGCTAGAGCTTTTTAATATATCTGACCCTCTTGTTTTTAGAATTACTCAAACTGAAGGCACAGGAGATATATTCATAAATACTAATACTCTTCAGCCTGTTACTATATCAGTAAACAATAACGGAGATATAATAAACTTAGGTTCAGTTGGGCCAGGGTTAGATTCAGTTAGTTTCACACAAACTTACACAGATGTTGACTACATAGATGTAACAGTTACGCCTTCAGCTACAACTGATATAAAAATAGGTAGTCCTTGTCTAGTACCTGACGCACCTGCACCTGACCCTGTAGTAGCAACTAAGGATTCGTACACAGTTTATAAAGGTAGTGTTGATAATGTACTTAACGTACTTTTCAATGATACTTTTGACCAACCTGTAACTATAACTATAACATCTGCTCCAACAGAAGGTACAGCAGTTGTAAGTGGTAGCGATATTCTATATACGCACACAAATATAGTTGATGGAGATAATGATAGCCTTACTTATCAGATAGACGATGGAGTTACTACAGATACAGCATTAGTAACTATCACAGCTCTTACAGACCCAGGAGGAGGCGACCCAACAATTCAGTCGTTCTTAATGTCTTCGTCAGCAGCACAAGACCCTACAGACCCTGATAATGGACAAGTAGCTTGTGGTTTCGAATCTCTAAGTACTTATTACTTTGAAGGAGCATTCTTTAGTCCAGGCATTGGAGACACTGTTTACATAGATAGCGAAGGTTTAAATCCTTTAGTAGGAGGTAATGAGTATAGAGCTGTAGAATTTGGCAGAACAATAAGAATTAATAATTCAGGTGAAGTTACAGACATATTCATCTGCGAATAATAAAAGAATATGAGTTATACAATAGCATTTGATGAAGGAGCAAAAGGATTCACGTCCTTTTTCTCCTATCTACCTGATTTCATGATTGGCATGAACAACGACTTTTTTACAGTAAAAGACGGTCAGTTATATTTACACAATGACGAGACTAATAATGTAAGAAACAATTTCTATGGAGTAAACCATAATACAGAAATTACCTACATAGAGAACAGCTACCCTTCTGAAGTTAAGTTCGCTAAAGCAATTAAGCTAGAGGCTAACAGAGCTGTAACTGCAGATATAAAAGCTTACATTTCAGATAGCGACGACTCTATGGACTCTAGAGTAAGTGTATCAGATTTTGTAGATAAAGAAGGTATGAAGTATGCTTACGTAAGACGTAATGAGAACTTAGGTAACTACACTGACAAAAACGTATATGGTTTAGGTGTAGTTGCTAATTTAGCTAACGGAGGCACTACACTAAATTTTACAGCACCTTTACCAAAAGGTTCTATAGCAGTAGGAGATAAGTTAATAGATACTGCAGGTACTGTACTATCTACTATAGTCTCTTACACAGACACGTCTATAACAACAGATGTAGCATCCGCAGTATTAAGTGGAGATTTCATAATTGGTTTAAAAGACGCTAGAATAGAGGCAGGAGTTCTTAGAGGTTATAACTTTGAAGTAATGCTTACAGACACAGGTTCAACTAAATTAGAGATATACGGAAGTTCTTTAAAAGTAGCTAAGTCTGCGCCATAAGACGCTTGTTTTATACAATATTTTTTCGTATATTTACTATATGATAGAATTTAATAAAACACCAAAAGAAGATTTTTACTACGTTTATAAAAGTATGTGTGAAGCACACGGTTTTCCTGCTATGCACATAGATAATATAGAAGAAGTATTTATCTGTAAAAGAGAAGGGTTACTTATGTACAGTTGTTTAAAGTGGAACACAGGTTCTGCTATGTGTATGATAGGTTTCCCTATTAGTAATTTATACGCTCCAAAAGAGCTTAGAGAAGGCTTATTGCCAAAATTCTTCAATTACATATCTGAAGTAGCAAAATCAGAAGGTTATAATATAGTTTGGACAACCTCAGCAACAGAGAGGGTTGAGAGAGCTTTATCTGAAACTGACTTCCAAAAAGGAGACGAAACAGTAAATACATACATAAAAGTTTTGTCTTAATATTTTTCTTATTTTTGTATTAAATCATAAAACAGTTATAACATGGGAGTAGCAAGTGCTGCAGTAGGAGCTGCAGGTTCAATAGCACAAGGCATAATGGGAGCTAGTCAAGCTCGAAAAGCTAGGAAAGCTATAGAAAATTACGACAGACAAGATATCACCAACTTAAGAGAAGGACTTAGCGTAAGTACCAAAGGTGCAGATTTAGCAACAGACGAATTAGCAAGAACTAATGCCACTACTGTAGCTGCGTTAAAGTCAGGTGGAGTAAGAGCCCTTATGGGAGGTTTACCTAAGGTACAAGAGGCAACTATCAAGCAAGCTGCTCAGATAGGTGCAGACTTAGACGCACAGATACAAGATGTTCAGATGCAAGAGATAAAAGGAGCTGAAGACGCTAGAGCTATGATAGAGAGAAGAGAAGAAGCAGATTTAGCAGGTTTAGGTCAACAAATGGCTACAGGCCAACAAAATTTGTACGGAGCTATAGGAGGCTTTGGAGAATCTATGGGCGTAATGAGCACAGAAATTAAGAGAATTAAAGACGATAACTAAGATGGCAGGTAAAGGGACATACACAGCATATCAACAGCTAAGACCTGTACAAACAGATTGGGGAAAAGTAGCTAGGTCAGGAGCAGAAAGAGAGGATAAGCTAAGAGCTGAGAAGAAAGAAGATGAAAGGTTAGAAAGAGAAGAAAGAGCTAATCTAGATTTTGATGTACAAGAATCTGTACTAACAGGTATAGACTCCTTAGACCAAGCAATGGCTATAGGTGTAGAGCAAGCAGCAGGTTTTCAGCACGAAGATTTTAAGAAGGCGAATAACGACTTAGATTTTGCTAGAAGTGCTGATTATAAGATAAGAACAAAAAACCTTAATAACTACTCTAAAAACTTAAAGAGATTATCTACAGGCGTTGCAGAATTAGCAAAGACTTATACTACTCTACAAAACGCAGGTAAATTATCTGATTGGAGTGATGACTTAGGGACAACTCTTAATGGAGCTTTTGCATCTGAGAAGGTAGTATTCGGAGCAGACCGTCAAACAGGAGAGGCTTACGCAGTAGTAGCAAAAACAGATGAAAGTTTAAAAACAGATGAGAACCCTGAAGGGTATGTCTATAATGAAGATGGTACAGTAGCTAAACAAAGAGTCACTGCGTCAGATGTTTTCAAAGGCAAAGGTAATTTTAAACTAGTTGAGAAAGTAGACGTTGCTAAAGAGGCACAAACTTTCGGTAAAGCATTAGGTAAGAAGATAGAGGTTCAAGTAAAAGGAGGAGCCTTTTCAGGTAGAGAGATAACTAAAGAGCAAGCATGGGAAATGCAAGAAGGTAAGGCTAGAGCAGCTGCTAGAGATTTATTAGGTTCATCAGGTTCTCCTACAGACTTAGCAAAAAATATTTGGGCCGATGTTATGGGAGAAAGTTCTAGAGAGCTTAGTGACGCAGATATGGATAGTATAGTAGACAGGTTTGTAGAATCTTCTAAAGCTTATTACGATGAGAGCGTTGATAAATCTTTCACTAACCCTATAGTATCAAGAGGTGGAGGTACAGGTGGTAAACAGACTACTACAATTCAACCTCCTAGGTTTGTAACAAACCCTGACACAGGAAGTATATCTAAAGGCAACGTTACAGTAAAGGTTAAAGAAGGAGATAAAGTATCAGAGAAAACATTAGAAAACGTTTCAACTGTTCAGTTCGGAGGAGTTAACGGAGCTATGATAAGAGATACAGAGCAAATTACAAAGTATGTTAAGAATATGTACATAACTAAAGATGGAGAAATCTTTGCTGACGTAATGACCTCTAAGAAAGAGATAGGTAGAATTAGTAACCCTAACCAAATAACTACTCAAGATATAAATCAAAAAGTTATAGGAGGCCAACCAAAAGGTTACGAAGATACTACTGAAACTGTTAAGTTATCAGACGCAGCTTTCCAAGCATTAGCTACAAGCAAAGATGTTACAGATGAGTTTGGTAACAAGTTCACAAGTGGTAAAGCACTTAAAGACTACTTAAAAGCTAAAAGTGCAGGTTCTGTAGAAGATAGCCCTAAAAAACCTAAAGGTGGTTTTGACCCTAATAGCTATAAGAATCAAGACACAGAGGTTGGGCCACAACAATAATAATTTAATTTAATTTAAACTTTCGGCAATGAACGAAGAATATTTAAGAGGATTACACGGATACTTAGGAATAGAGGATGATTATGAAACTTGGGTTTCCTCAGTACAAAATAACGAAGAATACTTAAAAGGTCTTCACGGACACTTAGAAATAGATGATGATTTTGAAACTTGGTCTAGTGCTACGTGGGGAAAGACTACAGCCGATTCTATGGAGTCTCGATTGGATTCGGTGGTAGAATTCTCTCAATCGGGTACGGAAGAGACAGAGCAAACAGAAGAAGAATCTTCTTCGTTAGAATCACAAGAACCTCAGGCATTTCCTAGTGAAGATATAGATTTAAACAAGCAGTCTAACAGGCTACCTGTTGACGGTATGCTAGAAATAGATGGTGGAGAAGTTGTATCAGTAGAGGATATGGAAATATCTGAACTATATGACGCTTACGAGAGAGCAGGAGATATCTCAGTTCCTCAAATGGAATCTATAGACGCTAAAATAGCTGCTCAAGCTAAAGGCGACTTCTCAACTTGGGAAACAGTACAAGCATATACACAAGGTTTCATGGCGCATGGCGGACTCGTTATACCTATCTATGATTATATGGATAAAGACGAAGCTTTGTACGCAGCACAGCAAAAGAACAAGATAGATTTCTTAACTGCTTTACCTAAAGATAAGGTAGAAGAGCTTAAGACATACGCAGACAACAGAACCCAAAGCTTATCTAATCAAAACTTAAACATAGTAGCAGAGAATACTATGTTAGAGTCTAAGATGAAGACTACGTTATCTGATTTAGAGCAGATGGGTAGTGCTATAAGACAGCTTAATGAGAGTGGAGACCAAGTACCTAAAGAAGGAGCTGAAGAGTATTTAAAAGTTATTGACCAGTTTAAAGCTCTACAAATACAGTATAACGAAAATATAAATCTAGTAGAGTCTAATTACGAAGATATAGGAGACGCATATGAAGAACTAGACTTACTTAAAAAGAACTACAAAGGTTTTGAATTATACGCAGACAAGTTTAGATTAGTTACTGCAGACTTAGCTGTAGGTTTAAAACAGTTTTACGATTTAGGAGGTAACCCTCTTATGCAAGGCCCTAACGTAGCAGGTCTATATGAAAATATGGAGGTTAGAGAAGAGATTGAGAGACAGAGAGGTTTCTTAAGACCTGACACTCAAGTTGGAGATATAGATGATATGGAGTCATTTGGTATGTGGGCTGCTGAACAGGTTACAAACCAATTACCTATATTACTAACTCTAGGTGCTACAGGAGGTACAGCAGGACTTGCATTACTATCTTCAGCTACAGCAGGTGGTAAAGCGGGTGATATGATGGATAGTAACTTTAAAGGCGAATCAGATTACAATGGTTTAGAAATATTACTTACAAGTATAGGACACGGTGCAGCAGAATACCTTAGTGAGAGAGTTTCTTTAGGAATACTTAGTAAAGGTAACAGAACTCTTAAAGCATCTTTGAAAGGACGAAAGCCTTCGTCTATAAAAAGTAGTATGGCTAACTCAGCAGACGAGACATTATCAACTTATGCTAAGATAAAAAAAGGAGCAGGTAAGTATGGTACAATGGCTGTAAGTGGCGCATGGGAAGAAGGTAGTGCTGAATTTGCTAATACTATATCTCAGAACCTAATGGATATTCTAGCAGGTGACGAAGACGTTAGACTTTTTGACGGAGCAGTAGACGCTTTTGCATCAGGTGGTTTCATGGGTAAAGCTATGCAAGCAGCTCCTGCATTAATAGGACTAGGCCTAAGAACATACACATCTAAAGCAGTAAGTAACCAACTAAAAAGAAATACTCAAGATTTAGAGGCTTTAGCTTATTTATTAGAGGCAGACCCAAACTTATCAGATGATACTAGAATGGTATTACAAGATAAGATGCAACTAATAATGAATAGCTCTAAGCAACTTATTGATGATACTGTAGGTAATTTATCTAGAGTTGGTAAAAAGGGATTAGAGAGAATTAGTGAAATAGATAAGAAAGTATTTAAGATAAGAAAAAGTGTAGTAGAATTAGAAGACTCTGATTTACCTACACCAATTAAGACTGAACTTAAAGCTGAGAAAAAAGCTGAGGTAGATTCTTTAAAAGAAGAAAAAGAAACAATATTAGAAAGTGGGAGTAAACAAGATGGCAAAAGCCAAGTTCAACAAGACATCGCAGAGGCAATCGAAGAAGGTGCAGTTGAGCAAGGAGGAGAAGGAACTACAAAAGTTCAAGGAGAAGATGCAGCAAAACGAGATACTGATACAGATGTTGACGGAGTGCGGGCAGATAAGCAGGGAGATAAAGTCGACAATGACGGAGGAGCAACACAAGAAGTTGCAAAAGAACCTGCAGATATAGAAGCTCTTACTAAAGAGAAAAACAAATTAGAAGAGGAGCTTGTTGATATAGAGGACGACGCTAAAGCTGAGCAAGTAGAAGCTAGAATTGAAGAGTTAAATACCGAGATAGCTAATGCTCAAAAGGTAGATAGCAAAGTTGAGACAGAAGTTGCAGAAGAAGTCTCTGATGTAGAGAAAAAAGTACAAGAGTCAGGTAAAGCAGAGCAGGTTAATAAGTTAAGAGATAAGTATTACGAAGTTTTAGATAAGCAGTTTAAGAAAGAAGAGTCAGGAAAAGACTTAGACAGATATGACAAAGCTGCTAAGACTAGGGCGTTTAATAAACTTGTTAAATTAGGTAAAGAGATAGGCTTATCGTCTTCTGAGATTACGTATTACGCAGAAAACACTAGAGCAGGTAGAGTTAGTAGTGAAACTAAAGTTACAGAGACTGCACCTAAGAAAGCTACACCTAAGAAAGCTACACCTAAGAAAGCTGCACCTAAGAAAAAGTCTACTAAGAAAGTTGAAACAGTTTCTAGTAAGGTTAAAAAAGGATTAGCTAGAATAAAAGATTCGAAATCAGACAGTGAACTATTTGACATTACAGAAGAAGCTAATATTGAAGCCTCAAGAGCTCTTGAAGCAGGTGAGATAAGTGAGAATGAATACGACACTTTAAAAAAGGAGATTTTTAAAGCTCAAGTCAAAGGGTTTAGACAAGTTAAGGTTAACAGGTTTGGAGAAAACTCTATAGTAGTTAAAGCTATGGATGCTTTTGACAAAGCGTCTAATGCTCTATTTCAGTTTGAAGCAAAGGCTGCAATAGCACTTGAAGAATTACAAGAGAGGGCTCTAGAAGCAAGTAAAGAATTAAGAAGGGTAAATCCTTTAGACAAAGCAGATTACAAAAAGGCCTCTAAAAAAGTTGAAGATATTCAAAAAGAGTATGATAAAGTTCAGCAAAAGCTTAAAGATTTAAAAGATAAAAAGAAAGACGCAGAGATTTTCTCAGAGGTTTTAGAAGATAATGCAAAGTATTTCGAGAATGGAGTTGACCCTAGAGTAACTACATTAAAGGAATTAAAAAGTAGTTTAGATTATATTAAAAGAACTAACGACACAACAAGCTATTTCGCAGAGTTTACAAAGAGAGCTATTGAGTTAGTTGAAGCAGACTTAAAAAAGAATCCTAAGAAAACTCCTTACAAGCCTCAGCAAACTAGTCAAAAAGATATAGAAGAAGCTTTCGGACTAAGTGGAGACCAGTCAAATGCAGCAGCTGCAGTAGCTGACGCTATGATAGAGGTTATGGCTGAGAGAGAAGGCATTTCTGTAGAGGAGATGAAAGCTAAGATAGAATTTAAGAAGAGTAAAGTTGCTCCTGATGGCAGTCTTAAGCAAGAAGCTGAGCCAACTCCTCAACCTTTCTACTCTCTAGTAGGTAAGGCTATGTCTAAATTAGCTAAGCTACAACCTTCTACTCCTGAGGTATGGGTTAAGAAGATTATTGAAGCAGGTGGTAGAGGTACAGCTATGGAAGCAGAACTTTCTGCTCTTAAAGCTAACCTTGCAGAGTACTTAGAAATCACTAATTCAATGGAGAGCCAAAAGTCTAGAAAAACTTTAACTTACAAAGAGGTTCTAGAGGCAATATCTGCTGCTGAGAATATCGGTATAAAAGTAGTTTACACTAGTTCTAAAGTAGGTAAGTCTTCACTTCTTGATAGAGCCTTAACTAAGTTAGGTGTCTCAAAGAAAGCTTTGAAAGAAGCAAAAGGTAAGGACGTACAGTACGGATACTATGAGTATAACCTAATGGGTAAAGAGGTAGAAGGTAATAGGTCAGAGATACTTATAACACTACCTCAAGAAACGTACGGAGTTTTAAATGAAGACCATTTTCAAGGTGAGGGAGATTCTATAGTAGGTTGGACTAGAAACAGCGTTAGAGTAGCTCCTGATGGTAAAAAAGTACTTATGATTGAAGAGTTCCAATCTGATTGGGCTCAAGCTCAAAGAAAGTATGGTGTTGAAGGTGAGTCTAATCCTAAAGTTGAAAAAGCAGAGGAACAGTACTTTGATGCGATAGAAGCTTTTAAGGCTATTAAAGATAGAATAGAAAATTCTTCAGAGATATCAGACTTAACAAAAACTTACTTTAAGTACGCCTTTGATAGATATGACGCAGGTTCTGCAGATTCTAATACTGACGCAGGTTCAATTAGTAATGCACTTAATTGGATAGCTTATAACGAAATGAGCGACAAGGTTTTAGGTAAAAAAGATTCTGCAAACGATAGAGCTTTATTTAACGAACTAGTAAAAGCAAACTACAACTTAGCTAAGGCTAAACTAGATATGGCTGAAGCTAAAAGTTATGGTCTGTATGATTCTCAGGTGTTAGAAGACTCTAAAGCTTCATTAGAAAAATTACAGAAGGATATCGAGTTAATTGATAAAGTACACGTGGCTCTAACTAAGACTGTCCCTAGTAGATTAATGGAGAGTAGTCCTAACGTAGGTTGGCTTGATTTCTCAGAGCTGTCTAGAGAAATAGGCGCATCAATTTTTCAAGGCTCTCTTAAAGACGGTTTACGTGAGATACTTTTTAACAAAAAATCTCTTAAAGACTATATCTTTGAATACTTAGAAAACTACGAAAGTAATTTCGAAGATACATTAACTCCTGAAGAATCAAGGGTGTTTAAAGATTTAAGAGGTATAGACTCTATTGCAAATGAGATAGTAGACCTTTTAGAGAAGGGAGAGTATTTCGACAGGACTAATCCTCACGACTTATTTATGTTTGACGCAGAGTTCGAGGTATTTGAAGAGAATACTTATAAGCCTGTTAAAACAGCTAACCCTTACAGTAAAAACAACGCTTGGATTCCTCTTGTATTTAGAAAGACTTTACAAGCTGCTATTGAGCAAGGTTTAGATGTAATAGCTTGGACAACAGGCCAACAGCAATCTGCTAGATGGGCACAATTAATGGGAGCTAATAAAAAAGGATTAGAGACTTTTTATAATAGTATTGTACCTAAGGCAGTTCTTAAAGAAGTTAAGAGATACGATAAGAACGCTAAGATAGAAGTTATAGACTTAGACCCTAGCAATACATCAGATGACCTTAGTGTAGGCAAGCAACTGTCTATCACTATCACGCCTGCTATGAGAATGGCTATGCGTGAGAATGGTGTACCTTTATTTCAAAATGGACAAAGCCCTCAAGGAGCTATGTCAGTAAAGAATGGTAAATATATTGTTCACGCAATAACTAATCCTAATGTAACAACTCCTTTACACGAGTTAGCTCATGTTTTCGAAGACTATTTGACTGAGGAGGAGAGAGCTATAGTTAGAGCATTCGCAGAGACAGGTAATGAGTGGACGGTAGAGACTTCTGAGAAATTCGCTAGAGGATTTGAGAAATATTTATCTTCAGGTAAAGTTCCTAATAATCCACAGTTAGCAGAAATCTTTAAAAAGTTCAAGGATTGGTTAACTGATATCTATAATGGTATACAAGGAAGTTCTATTGATATAGAGCTCAATCCTGCTATGGAGGCGATATATGAAAAGATGCTTACTCCTAAGAGTCAGGTTAGAGAGGTTCATAAAGAGGTTAAGAAAATGATTCAAGAGGGTAAAACTGCTAAAGAAATATTAGCTGAGTTTACATCTAAATCTGAGAGAATGCAAGCTAAGAACTCTTTAAAGAGATTACTAGCTAAGCCACTAACTCCTGAGCAAGCTTTAGAAAAAGCTAAGAAGAGTTACAATAAAGCTAAAGCTAAGGCTAAGGAGAAGAAGAAAGTAAACCTATACAAACAAGCTGTATTCAATATGGCTAAGTGGTTTACTGATAGACAATACTTACCTAAGAGAATGCTTAAGAAAGCAGGTGGAGAATTAGTAAGAGACTATATGGTTGCATCTAAAGGTTCGCCAGGTTTCGCTAAGCGTATGTTTGATAAAGCTTATGATAAGATATATAGAGGACTGAATACTGAAGAGCTAAATGATTTGAATTTGCTTATAATGCAAAGAAGATTTATGGCTATAGATAAGAACAGAGCTAAGAGAGGTTTAGACCCTGTTACTCACCCTGATTTCCAAAACTTAGAGACTGCTGAGGCAACTTTAGAAGGATTAAGAAAGAGATTAGGAGATAAGAAGTTCGATGACCTTAATAATAGAGCTACTGAATACTTTAACGAGTTTAGAGGAATGCTTGATATGATGGTTGAGTCAGGTATAATAAACCAAGAGTTCAGAGACAGTTTCTTTGACGTAGATTACCAACCTAGATTATTCTTAAAGTTCTTACAGACGCAAGAGCAAGAAATATCTATACAAGAAATGGGAGCTCCTATGTCAACATCTCTTACATCTAAGCAGGTTCAAACTATGGAGAAAGGTAGTGACGAAGCTTTAGTTGTAGACTCTATGTATTTATTAGGTAGAAGTTTTAATATGAGAGCTAAGACTACCGCTCAAAACAAAGTTAATCAGAAGCTTGAGTCTTTCATGAAAGAGAGAGCTAAGTATATTAAGGAGCTTAAAGAAAAGAGAGATAATGGAGAGAAGCTAAAGAAAAAAGAAAAAGGAGCTATAAAGCATTTCGAAGCTTTATCTAAGAGAGTTGTTATAAACCCTATAATAGGTTTTTCAGAATCAGGTAACCCTAAGTATAAACTTAGTCCTGAGGTTGGCCAAAGAGTCTTATCTTACTACAAGGATGGTGTTAAACATCAAATGTTAGTAGAAGAGGAGTTCTATGACCAATATATGGACAATTTAAAAGGTGTCTTTACTAATAGTGACGTTAGAGAGAAAGCTGCAATAGCTTCCGGTACAGCATTGGTTAAAGGTATCGCTACAGGTAATAACCCTGCATTCTTCTTAACTAACTTCCCTAGAGATTTATTCTTCGTTGCTTCATTCTCGAAAGAGTACGGTAACAGAAGTGGAGGTCTTTTAGGAGGTTACAATCCTTTTGCTCCTTTCGTAGTGCTTAAAGATTTCTTTGTATCTGCAGCTAAGATAGCGACTAAGCATAATTCATTTGAGAACTTTGTTAAGTACGGAGGAATGATGGATTTCTTACACACTCAAGGAGAGTATAAAGGTACAAAAGGCCTTAGAGGACTTGCGAGAACTAAGATTAGTAATAAGAACAGAGATTTATTAAAAAAGATAGGTAATATTTTAACTTTAAAAGGTGTTCAGACTTACTCTGAAATAGGTTTCCGTTTAGCTGTTTATAATAAGTCGCTAGCAAACTCTTTAAGGTTATCTGAGTATAAGAAGATGGAAGATGTACCTGCTGACTTATTAGAAGATTGGAATGTTAGTGCAGTTGCAGCTGCTAGAAGTCTTACAGATTTTAATCAAGGAGGTATTTACGCTAAAGATTTAGACGCTGTAACACCTTACTTAAACGCAGGTATCCAAGGTACAAGGTCTGCTGTTGACGCTATAGCTGAATCGCCAGGTGAAACTTTATTTAGAATGATTTCAACAGGTACACTACTAGCATCAGCTCCTTTAGCAATAGCAACTTATTTTATAGCTAAGGCAAATTGGGGAGAGGACGACGAAGAGATGGCAGGACTTACATCTGCGGGCCAATACTATAAAGCCTTAGAAGGTGTTAGTAGATACGATAGAACTAATTACATGATTATCTTCACAGGAGGTAGAGATGAGAGAGGGGAATATGTTTATTGGAGAATAGCTAAGCCACACTTCATAACTCCTGCGTCTTCTTTAGCATCTAATATAATGGAGAATTATGCTAGAGAGATGAATGGTATGAGACTTAAGACAACGGACGATTTAAAGAAAGACCTTTCGTTTGCTTTCGAGAAGAATATATCTCCTGTAGATTTTGGAATATTAGGTAATGTATCTAGAACTCCTTTACTTAAAGCATCTTTAACTTACGCTCTAGGTTATGATTTCTACCGTGAGCAACCTTTATCTTATAAGAAAGGTAAAGTAATGAAAGAGGCTGAAGGTTTTGAGTCAAGAGGTGTAGAAGATTTCTATAAAATCATAGGTGAAAATGAAGAGCTTTCTCCTGCTAGATTAAAAGGAGCTATAGAAAGTCTTATAACTACTCCAAGTACTTCTGCTTATATAGCGGCTCTTTATGGAGGTGCTGATTATGTAATGGGAGACAAAGATTTAGTAGACGGAGCTGACAAGATGTTAGAGACTCTTGAGAAGAGTGTCTTGGGCCGTCTTAGAAAAACTACAAGTGAGTTTAATAGAAGAATTGATTGGGAGGAGAGACTTAAATCAGAGTTCGTCAAAGAGGACGTTAAGAACCTTAAAGACGCATTCAAACTTAAGCAGATGGCTATAGCTGAAAAGAATAAAGAGATATCAAGAGATGAGGTAGTAAATTACCTTAATGAGATAGGTAAGAAAGATATATTTGAAATGAAGAGGTTGATGAATACTTACACTGATATGTTAGCTAACCCAGGTGTAAGTCCTATAGTCTCAGAACTTAAGTATAGAACTCCTTATCAAAGAGCTTTGATTCTAGCTGAGTTATTTGGAGATGAATTATTAGAGCAATCTGATATGATGTCTAAGGAGAACAGTAGACTTCAAAAAGAGATATTCACAACGAATATCTTGAATGATGAAACTGTAATTAAGTATCAAGAACTGATTAAAAAGATTAAGAAATAAAAAAAAGAGGGGGCCAAGAGCCCCCTTTATTAATATAGTCCAACGTAAACAACTAATCCTACGATAACTACGTTTACTGCTACTCTAGCTAAACTCTTTAACATATTTCTTTATTAATTAAATTAAAGACTCTGTAGTACTCGCTGATATCCTCAGCAGTCTTTTTAACTACATCTTTAATTGATTCTATATTCTCTTTTGATACATCTTGAGGAATCTTTACAACCTCAGACCCTAATACAAGTTTCTCCCCCCTAAAAGCATTGCCGTCTCGCTCAATAAGCTCTACGTGAGCACTCTCCGGAAGTTTACCTGTCTCTTGTTCAATAGCAGCTGCATAAATGCCTAGCTGATTATAGCTATCTGCTTCATAGACTGAGACTTTATTCATAGCTCCTGTCTTATAGTCAATAAGAACTTTGCAATCCTTATCATTTGTATCTATAAAACCTAGAACATAAAAATCTCCAAAGTCTAATTTGATTTCTCTCTCAAACTCATCTAAACGAGTTACCTTCTTCAGCACTTGTTTTTCTTTTCTGCTGAACTCACTAAAGTCTCCTGTCTCAAGTGCCTCTCCGATAAGGGAGCCGAACTCTGTGTAAGCATTACCTTCAAATCTTTCTCCGAAGAAATAAGATAAGATGTAATCCTTTTTAGAATCCTTCCACTTGGATACTTGACTGTACGATAGGTAGTTATTACCTTCGCTATCTTTTCTAGGTAAATTCATTATAGATTAGCTATTAAGATTACTGCTACAACTCTCAGAGTAAAAATAGTGTACACTGATAATAGAAGAGCTTTGTTCTCGTTCTCCTCTAACTCTTCTCCTTCTTCTATAGCTCTTACAGCCTCCATTCTAAGTTGTAAGTTTTTTACCTCCCAAATAATGAGAGCTAAAGCTAGTATTGTTTTTATTGTAAGTCCTAACATAATTCTTTAATGTGTTTTTTAGTTAACTTTGTTACTTTTCCCTTAGCTCTAGAAGGTATCGCATTTAATATGTCTATAGCTATTTTCTTTTCTTTAGCACTAAGCTTAGATAAACTATCTTGTAGTTGCTCTTTTATAGCGTCTGTGTAATCTCCTCCGTTTCTAAGGTAATCTAAGATATTCTCAGTCGGCTCAGCATAAGTTGTAGCTGACCTAAACCCTTCAAAAGGTTTTTCGTAGCGTAACTTTCTAAATAAGTTAGCTGTAGCGAATACATCTTTCTCACAATACTTGATAATCCTGTCTATACCACCTTCGTAATAAACTCTACTAACATCAGCACCTGATATATCGTCTTTTGGGGAAGGTAATCCTACTGCAGATATAACAGAAGATAAAGATTGCTTTTTCCAAGCAGTACCTTTCCATAAGAGAGCTGTATCAAATACAGAAGTCTCCCACGGTTTTAAGTGAGCTGTGTCAAACAATAAATGTAGTGGCACACCATTAGCAATACACCTTCTCATAATGTAAGGCATATCGAAGTCTAATATGTTGTGGCCGCATAACCAAGTCTTGTTATTCGCGAACTTGTCTAGAGAAGCGTTAAACTCTTCTAGTAGTTTTACCTCATCATCGTCAGAGAAACTCTTAACGATCAGCTCTCCTCCTCTAACTGCACCTATAGATATAGTAACTATTCTACCGTACTCTGCGTAGAGTGGCGCAGTCTTATTGTAAAGCTCTATAAGCTCAGCATTGTCTTCTACGTTTCTTGCGTGGTCATATTCCCAAGCGTTGAACAACTCGTGATTCTCATCAAAGCTATTAGTAGCGGCTGCAGTCTCAATATCAAAGAACAATACATCTTCTATGTTCTGTTTAATCAATAACCTCATCTTCTCTGTATTTATTTAATTTATATTCTGTCATAGATACATAATCAGCATTGTTAGGCACTATGGCCTTAGCTAATAGTTCTGCGCTATCTCTGAATTGCTCTATATAAAATGGTAGAGCTCTTTCGTGAGATGCATCATAGTTCACTGAGAACGGTTTTACATATTTAAGTCCGTCGTCATCTTTACAAGTAAGTATTGTTGAAATGCTTACTCTAGTCCAACTTTCATCTGAAGGCACAACCTGCAGAGCAATAGAGGGGTACATAACCCCTCTTAACTCTTGCAACCTCGAGATAGTTTTCTTTCTTCTATCTGTCATCATAAATTAGTTACGAGCAACTACTGCCTCAGTGGTTAAGAACGCACCTGCAACAGAAACTGCATTGGTTAAAGCAGACTTTGTAACTTTCTTAGGGTCGACAATACCTGCTTTTATCATGTCAACTCTACTACCTTTAGATACATCTATACCCATTCTTCCGTCTTTGCTTGGCTCAAAAGGTACTTCTAAGCCTGCGTTAGATAAGATTTGGTAATAAGGTGCAGCTAAGCAAGATAATAATAAAGCGTAACCCTTATCAAAAGAATCATTTTCATGATTGCCTCTCATCTCTAGTAGAAGATTAACTCCTATGTTAGCTAAGGTTACACCTCCACCGGCAATAATACCTTCTTCAAGGGCTGCTCTAGTGGCGTTAATACCATCTTCGATTCTATCTCTCTTCTCGATAAGCTCGCTATCTGTAGAAGCTCCGATATGTAAAGTAGCAACTCCTCCGTTGATACGAGATAGACGCTCTTGCAAATCTTTTCTCTCGATATCGTTAGATTCGTTAGAGATTCTAGCTTTAAGCTCTTCTATAGTATCAGATAACTTACCTTGATTACCGATAAGGATACTATCAGTAGCTGTAGCGATAAACTTATCTATTCTACCTAAAGCCTCAGCTCCTAAAGAAACACCTGTCTCTGAAGAAACAATTTTAGCTCCTGACATAGTTGCTATATCTGATAAGATATCTGCATTAACTTTAAGAATTTGTGGAGTTCTTACAACACAAACCTTATTCTTAATTGCTCCACTAGAAACGTTAGTTCTAATTGTAGAGAAAACAAAAGGGTCAATGTCGTCACAGATAATAACTAATGTATTATTAGGATTCTCAGGATTCCAAACTGCGTTAAACATCTCTACTAAGTTGTCACCTCTCTCTATCTTACCTTTGTAAAGCAGTAAGAATGGATTCTCTAGTACACTCTCGTACTTAATGTTATCTGTAACAAAGATAGGGTCTATAAAACCGTTATCTAACTGAATACCTTGACCAACTTCGATAGTTGTGTCTCTAGTATCAGAAGGCTTAGTAATAACTAATCCGTGCTCACCAATCTGCGAAAAGGCGTTTGCAATTAGTTCTCCTAACTCCTTGTCTCCATTAACAGAGATAGACGTTACATCTTTAAGGTTATCCTTAGATACTTTAACAGCTTGCTCATCTAACATACCTAGTACATCTTCTAGAGCTGACTCCATACCTCTCTTAAGTTGTATGGCCGAAGCACCATCTTCTAAATACCCTAGTCCTGTGTTGAAAATCTCTTGCACAAGTACAGAGGCTGTAGTGGTGCCGTCACCTGCTTTAGAGTTAGTACGACCTGCAGCTTCTTTAACTAAGGACGCTCCTATCTCTTTAAACTTACCTACAGGGTCAATACTTCTTGCGATAGATACACCATCTTTAGTAGTGATGTAACCTCTCTCCCCTGCAGGGATAATTACTGTCCTGCCTTCAGCTCCCATAGAAACTTTCACTGCGTTAGCTACTTCGTCTACTCCTAATTTTAATTCTTGTCTCGCTTCTGAGGCGAATTTAATTTCTGTTTTCATTTAATCTAAGATTGCTATTATATTTCCTGCTTGAATTATGAAATGGTCTTCACCATTATGTTTACATCGACCTGGCTCTCTAGGTTCTAAATAATGAACCCAATCACCTGCTTTTGTTACGTCTACTTTGTCTCCTACTAGCACAACTTCTGCTACAGGTAAACTAAGTCCGTCATCTTTAATCTCAAGACCTCCTTGAGTCTTTATCGTGGAAGAAACCTTCTTAAGAAGAACTCTACCGTTAACTACTTTGGTTACATTTTTACTCATTTTCTTGTTTCCATTTTAAAAAAGCTGAATTAGACATTTTAAATTGTACTTGGTCATCAAGACATATCATGTGTCTTTGGATAGTTCCTGCAGGAGTTACTGATAAATTACCATTAAACTCTTTGATATTAGAGCCTCCACAATTAGGGCAAGTGTTTTTACCTCTGCCTTTAATCACACCTAAGTGAGTCTTGTG